>Ga0307509_10000188_pt1 | contig 97098 bp, 74 predicted proteins | sample 10_EM_MG_FD_202245 | JGI IMG/M metagenome (GOLD analysis project Ga0307509, IMG submission 202245) | Populus trichocarpa ectomycorrhiza microbial communities from riparian zone in the Pacific Northwest, United States - 10_EM | ecosystem: Host-associated > Plants > Roots > Unclassified | place... | reverse complement strand
GCTTGACCGCGACCGTGGCAGCGGCCGGCGTGCGAGCGCCAGCGCCTCGTGGGTTTGTCGTTGGCCTGGCCTGTCCGGTGGACGCGAGGGTGCCGGTGATGGCTTGCGGTGCTGGCATGGCGGCTCCCGGGCGATCGATCCCTGTACCGGCACCAGCACCAGCACCAGCACCAGCACCAGCACCAGCACCAGCACCAGCATCAGCACCAGCACCAGCACCAGCACCAGCACCAGCACCGGCACCGGCACCAGCATCAGCACCAGCATCAGCACCAGCACCAGCATCAGCACCAGCACCAGCACCAGCCGCAAACTCCCCCGCGCGCGCAAACGCCTCCGCCGCGGCATCGAGCGACAGCACGCGCTCGAGCACGCGCATCGCGGTCTGGGCACGCAGCAGCGCCCGTGCCGCGCCGTCGCCGTGCTCGCGTACCGCGTGGACCAGCGCCGCGACGAGCTCGGCGAGGTACGCCGCGCCCGCCCGCGCGAGCTCGTCGCCAAGCGCGGCGAGCCGGTGGGTATCGTCGGAGCTGCTCGATTCGAGCCCGCGGACGACGAGGTCCTCGAACGCCTGCTGCAGGGCGAACAGGGTCGCGATCAGCTCGCCGCGCTCGTGGGTCAGCGGCGTCACAACGCGTAGTAGTCTTCCGGAATCGTCTCGGTGGGTCGCCAGTCGACCTCGCCCGCCTCGGCGCCCTTGTAGCGCACGAACGTCGCGGTGGCCGCCTCCTTGTCGAGCACGGGCTTGGTCTTGCGGCTCGCGGCCGCCCACGCGCTGGCCCGCGTCGCATCGAGCGCGCCGGACTGCGCCGTGCCGACGACCAGGACGAGGATGTGCTTGCACAGCGCGCCGCGCAGCCCGCCGCAGTGCATGAGGTTCTGCGTGCAGCAGAAAAACCCGCCATCGGCGGCGAGCCGGCATGCGTACACCAGCTTGCTATCGGTCTGGCTCTTGACCACGCCCGTGATGTGCTCGTCGGTCACCGCGCAGAACAGCTGGAACCGCTCGGCTCGCAGCATCTGCGTCACCTTCGACATCCGAGCCGCATCGGTGCTCGCGGTCAGCGCCTTGACGAACCGCGGAAGGTCGATCAAAAGGGGGCCGGCACCCGGCGCCCCCGCGGACGCCACCGTGACGACCTTCCTTGCCATGCCGAACGCTTGCACGTCCTCCGTCGTGACTCAAGGTGACGCCGCGTCCCCGCGTCGCTGGCCAACCCAGGCGATGGCCGCCACGCGCTCCCCCGCGCGACCGCTACGGGTTCTTGCGCGGCCGGCCGCGCTTGCGCGGCTTGTCGCCGTTGCTGAACTCCAGCTCTTCGGCGAACCGCTCCTCCACCATGTCGTCGACCGACGTGTGGAGGGAATCCAGGCGCCGCAACTCATCGCGCTCGAACTCGGCAAACGAAGTATAGACCCTTGGAATCCCTGACGACATCGGTGCTCCTTCGAGGACATGCACACATGTCCTACATCTGGTTACAGACTATCGATGAGGCCGCGCCCAAGACCAAGTTTTTTTCGCCATCCGCGCGCGCGCCGCTGTGCGGCGAGCCACGGCAGCGCCGCGATCGAGGACCCAGATCCGGAAAATTCGACGACGTGGGGTGCCGTCATGTCTTCGAGATCGTTGAACCCGCGATCCGACCGACGAGTCAACGCAGCTAGCGTCCCCGCATCGTCATAGCCCCGTGCTACCTCGGCTGCATGACCCGGATCGTCGCGGTCGCGAACCAAAAGGGTGGCGTAGGCAAGACCACGACCGCGATCAACCTCGCAGCGTCGGTGGCGTCGCGCGGCTATCGCGTCCTCCTGGTCGACTTCGACCCCCAGGGCAATGCGTCGTCGGGCGTCGGGTACACGCGCGACCGGATCGAGCTCACGATCTACGACGCGCTCACCGGCGAGGTCACGCTCGAGGACGTGATCCGGCCGACCGAGATCACGACGCTGTTTCTGGCGCCCGCGAACACCGAGCTGGTCGGCGCCGAGATCGAGCTGATCAGCGTGGAGCGCCGCGAGCGGTTCCTGGCCGACGCGCTCGCCACCGTGGCGGCGCCCTATGACTACATCGTGATCGACTGCCCTCCGTCGCTGGGGCTGTTGACGCTGAACGCGCTGGTCGCGGCCCAGGGCGTGATCATCCCGATGCAGGCCGAGTACTTTGCGCTCGAGGGGCTCTCCGCGCTCACCGCGACGATCGAGAAGGTGCGCACGGCGTACAACCCGGAGCTCACGATCGACGGGGTCGTGTTCACGATGTACGACGCCCGGCTCAGCATCGCGGTGCAGGTCCGCAGCGAGGTCGAGAAGTACTTCGGCAAGAAGGTGTTCGACGAGATGGTGCCCCGCAACGTGCGGCTCTCCGAGGCCCCCAGCTTCGGCAAGCCCGTGCTGCTGTACGATCTGCGCTGCCAGGGAGCCAAGAGCTACCTCGCGCTCGCCGACGAGTTCATCGATCGCACGCTGGGGATCGTTCCTCAGCCGCTGCCCGAGGTATCGTCGGGATGATGAGCGAAGTGAAGAAGCGTGGGCTCGGACGTGGGCTGTCGGCGCTGTTGCCGGGCGGCCCGCCGCCGGGTGCCATGGGGTCGCCAGCGTCGCCGGGCGCCGCCGCAACGAATGGCACGGGCGCGGGCGCGGCCGGCCCCGCGGGTCCCGCCGGTCCGAGCAGTACCCACGGCGTCGTCCCCGCGGCCCCGGCGCGTCCCAGGACGTATTTCGCCGCCGGCATCGAGGAGCTGTACCCGAGCCCCGAGCAGCCGCGCCACCGGTTCGACGAGGCCAAGCTCATCGAGCTGGCGGACTCGATGAAGGCGCATGGTGTGATCGTGCCGCTGGTCGTGCGGCCGCGGCCCGAAGGCGGCTACTTCCTGATCGCCGGCGAGCGGCGCTGGCGAGCAGCGCAGCGCGCCGGGCTGCATGAGGTCCCCGTCGTCGTCCAGGAGATCGCCGAGGGCACCGCGCTCGAGCGCGCCCTGGTCGAGAACCTCCAGCGCGCCGACCTGGGACCGCTCGAGGAGGCCGCGGCTTACCAGCGGCTGGTCGACGAGTTCGGCCTGACCCAAGAGGCGATCGCCGAGCGGATCGGCAAGGATCGCAGCACGATCGCGAACTCGATGCGCCTGCTCAAGCTGCCGCCGCCGGTGCGACAGCTGGTCGAAGATGAGCGGCTGTCCATGGGCCACGCCCGTGCGCTGCTCGCGCTCGACGACGCCGCCGAGATCGAGCGATCTGCGCGCCAGGTCGTCGACCGCCAGCTGTCGGTGCGTGCCACCGAAGCGCTGGTCAAGAAGGCGAAGGAGCCCGAGGACCGCCGGCCGCCTGCCAAGCCCCAGAAGTCGGCGTCGGTGCGTGACCTCGAGGAGCGGCTGACCCGCGCGCTCGGCGGCCCGGTCGCGATCACCGAGGACGAGCCTGGCAAGGCGGGACGTATCGAGATCCGCTACATGAACCTCGACCACCTGGAGAAGCTGCTCGATCGGCTGCTGTAGAAGCTCGCTGGCCGCCGGTGCGCGATCCGCACGACCCGCACGACGATTAGATCGCGCGTTCGCGAGCCTCGGTGATTCCGTGATATGGAGGCACGCTGCATGTCCGACCGTGAGTACGACCGGATTCCCTACGCGGTCCAAGTCGAATTCCGGACGGCGTCGAGCTTTCTGGTCGCGTACTCCGTGAACCTGTCGCGGGGCGGAATCTTCGTCGAAACCGAGGCCGAGGTACCGACCGGCGTGCCGATCGCGCTCGATCTGCAGGTCCCGGGCGCCGGGCTCCTGCACCTGATCGGCGTGGTCGCGTGGCGCCGCAGCCCGGATAGCCCCGACGGCGCCCCGGGGCTCGGCATCGAGTTTCAGGACGTCGGGCCGCAGCTGGGGTCGACGATCGACAAGCTGGTGTCGTCGTTCCACGGGGTCCACATCCTCGTGCTCTCTGGCGACCGCCAGGATCGCACGACGCTGACGCGGTCGATCAAGTCGATCATCAGCACCGCGGAGATCCTGCAGGCCGCCGATGCCGAGGTCGCGGCGACGCTGCTCACCAACGAGATCGATCTCGCGGTGATCGACGTCGACTTCGACACCCCTGGCGCGCTGCAGACGCTGCGCGCGGCCAAGCTGCTGTCGCTGAAGGTCCCCACCGTCGCGCTGACCGCGAACCCCAAGCTTCGCGAGCTGGCGCGGATGGCAGGCGCCGACGAGCTGGCGTCCAACCCGCCGCCGTTCGCCGAGCTCCAGGTGGTGCTGGTACGCGCGCTGAGTAAGCCCGTCTCGGTGCGCAGCACCGCGAGCGCCTAGCGCCGCGGTCGCGGCCCCGCTACCGCCGGCGCTGGGCGGCGGTCACCGTGTTCTCGAGCAGGCAGGCGATCGTCATCGGTCCGACGCCGCCCGGCACCGGCGTGATCGCGCGCGCCCGCTCGGCCGCTGGCGCAAACTCGACATCGCCGACCAGCTTGCCGTCAGCCGTACGGTTGATCCCGACGTCGATCACGATCGCGCCGGGTCTGATCCAGTCGCCGCGCACGAGCTCGGGCCGGCCGATCGCCGCGACCACGATGTCGGCGCGGCGGACCTCGTCGGCGAGGTCGCGGGTGCGCGAGTGACACATCGTGACCGTCGCGTTCGCATTGCCGAGCAGCAGCGAGATCGGCTTGCCGACCAGCAGGCTGCGGCCGATCACCACCGCGCGCGCACCGGCCAGCTCGGCATCGACCTCGCGCAAGAGCCGCATGCAGCCGCTCGGGGTGCACGGCGCGAACCGCGGCCGGCCCTGCGCGAGGTAGCCGAGGTTGGTCGGATGCAGGCCGTCGACGTCCTTGGCCGGATCGAGCGCGGCGATCACGGCATCGGCGTCGAGCGACGGTGGCAGCGGCAGCTGGACCAGGATGCCGTCGACGGCCGGATCGCGGTTCAGCGCGTCCACCAGCGCCGCCAGCTCGACCTGGGTCGTGGTCGCCGGCAGCTTGTGATCTCGCACGTCGACGTTGGCCTCGCGCGCCGCCTTGGTCTTGCTGCGCACGTACACCGCGGAGGCCGGATCATCGCCAACGAGCACGACGGCCAGGGTCGGAGCCACGCCACGCCCACGCAGCAGGGTAGCGGCCTGGGCTACCTCGGCCCGCAGCCGGGCGGCGACCGCCTTGCCGTCGATCCGGATCGCCGTGGTCATCGGGTCACGACGCCTTCGTGACCGAGCCCGACGAGCTGCCGCCCGAGCTCCCCGAGCTCCCCGAGCTCCCGCTCGAGCCGCTGCTGCCCGAGCTGCCACCGCCGGAGTCCGACGACGGCTTCGCGGCAGGCTTGTCCGACGAGCCCGACGACGGCGCCCCATCGGCCTTGGCCGCTGGCTTGTCGGCCGCCTTGGCGTCACCGCCACCCCCCTCGGACTTGCCTTCGGTCTTGGCGGCCTTATCGCCACCGTCCGGCTTGGGCGAGGCGTAGAGGTCCTTGTACCAGCCGCCCCCCTTGAGGGAGAACGCGGTTCGCGAGATCAGGCGGTCGAGCGCCCCGCCGCACACCTCGCACGTGGTCTTGTCGGGGTCGGTCATGCGCTGCTGGTACTCGAAGTCGCGACCGCAAGCTTTGCACTGATATTCGTACACGGGCATGTTGGGGACTCACTCCTACTCTGATCACGGCTCTGACAGGGAGGCGATCGACACGATGCGCACGCCTAGCTCGCCGTCAATATCCACGAGCTCCCCTTGGCCTACCACGCGGCCGGCCGCGCGAACTTCGTACGGCCCGGCCAAGGGGCGCCCGAGCGCGACGATCTGGCCGATCGCGAGCTCTCCGAGCTGACGCAGCGACAGCCGGGTCGTGCCGAGCTGTACGGTGACTTCCAGGGTTGCGTCGTCGGCCAGCGCCATGTCGCGCGCAACATACTCGGTCGCGACCCGGGCCTCCACCGCGCCGGGTGCCGCCGAGAGCCCGATTCCGCCGGTCCCGACCACGAGCTCGAGCCCCGACGCGGCCGCCTCGATCGTGATGACGTCGCGCACGGCGAGCCCGGCGAGGCTGGCCCGCGACAACGCGCAGCGCCCGACCACGACCGGCACGTCGAGTCGCCAGGTCGGTAGCGGCCGCGGCGGCCGCGCGCGGACCAGCAGATCGGGCGGAAACGCCGCGGTGACCGTCATCGGCGCCGCGCCGAGCCCGGGCGGCAGCTCCACCACGAACGCGACGGTGATCGACTCGCCGGCAGCGGGTTCCGCGTGCTCGAGTGGCCACACCTCGGCAGCGACCTCGAGGTCGACCAGCGCCGCGGCGATCGCGAGCGCCCAGATCGCGTGCTCGGCCACGGTCAGCGGCCGCGGGGCGTCGAGCTCGGTGGCGCCGCGCAGCAGGCGCTGCGCGAGCGCGCGGATCGGCCGCGACGATGCCGCCAGCGCGATCGGTACGCCGTCGAACCGGACCTCGGCGAGCGCGGCATGCGGGTCCGGCGCCCGCGCCACGATGCCCAGGAACCGCGCGCGGACCGGGCCCCCCGCGAGCGCGGCGACCTTGGCGCCCAGCCGGCGCGGCGCGACCCAGCGCGCGAGCGTCGACTCGATCGCCGCGTCGCGCCGGCTCAGCTTGGGGAGTCGATCGAACGGAAATGGCGAAAAATTGGGACCCTGGCGCGACACTGGTACTCTCTTGTCCTACATCAGTCTACATCGCTCAGGCAGCGCACGTGTCCTGCCTACATCCAGCGCACCAGAGGTACCTTTGCAAGACCGCAGACTTGGTTTCCGCGTTCCGTTCGAGACGATGGTGACGTCCTATGTTCATGACCGACCGGTGCGCGGTCTGGTCACCAACCTGTCTGACAGCGGCATGAACGTGTCGGCGATCTCGATGCTCGCACCGCCGCCCGGCCTCGTCGTCGGCATCGAGCTCGACGTGCCCGGCATGTCCGAGTCGATCTGGGCCTCGGCCCAGGTCTGTTATCGCAGTGATGACCGGATGGCGTCCGGCCTCGGCATGCGCTTCGTGGCGATGGCCAAGGCTCACGCGCGGATCATCCGCGAGCTCTGCATCGAGATGCGGCGCAAGAGCCTGGGTTCGTTGCTCGCCCGCATCCGCGCCTGATTCCACCTCACGCGTGCGAGAAATCCACGCGGATCGGAGGAACGCCTGCGAACCCGATGACAGGACGGGCACGCCCGAGGTCCCAAGGCTAAGCTTGACCAGGATGCGGCGCTTCCGATTTGTCCTGGCATGCGCTCTCATGGGGCCCCTGGCGGCGATGCCGGTCGTCGGCCCGATCGCCCACGGTCAGCCGGCCGGCGACTGGGGCGTCAAGCGCGACCCGTTCAACCAGACCGACATCGCGCGCTACAAGGCGATCCTGCGAGCCAACCCCCACGACGCCTCGGCGCTCGCGAAGCTGCTCGAGATGTATCGCCGGTACCGCACGATCGACGTCCTGAAGGACGAGTACCAGAAGCAGCTCGACAAGGCGGCCGACGACGTCTCGGCGCTGGTCGTGATGGGCCGGCTGCAGCACGCCACCGGCGACGACGCGCGCGCGCTCGAGCTGTTCCAGCACGCGGTCGCCCGGCGCGATGATGGCGCGTCCGCGCCGACCTGGCTCCTGATCGGCGAGCTCGAGAAAGGCGCGAACAAGGCCAAGGATGCGCGCGCCGCCTACGACAAGGCGCTCGCGCACGCGTCGGCGAAGGACATGAAGAAGAAGGCGCTGCGGGCGCTCGCCGACCTCGCGCTCGCGACCGGCGACACCGACGGTGCCAACGCGTACTTCAAGCAGTTCCTCGAGCTCGATCCGGCGAACGCGCAGCTGTGGCTCGAGCGCGGCGACGCGATGCTCGCGGCCGGCAAGCGCGAGCTCGCGCTCGACAGCTACACGGCCGCCGAGAAGCTGCTCGGCGCCGATCCGGCCAAGCGCGTCGAGGTCGTCGCGCGCCGCGGCCAGGCGCTCGAGGGCCTGGGCAAGGACGACGACGCGGTCGGCGAGTACCGCCGGGCGATCAAGCTCGCGCCGAAGGGCTACTACCTCGAGGTCGAGCTCACCGGCCGGATCATCGATATCTATCGCCGCAAGCAGTCGCTCGCCGCGCTGCTCGCGCTGTACGAGAAGGACTGGCCCGAGGGTGCGCGCGGCCACTTCGAGTGGGACACGCTGGGTAAGCTCTACGAGGAGACCGGCGCGCAGGACAAGGCGATCGGCGCGCTCAAGCGAGCCGTCGCCAAGGCGCCCTGGGAGCTCGAGACCCAGCGCCGGCTGATCCAGCTGCTCGAGAACTCGGGACGCGACGATGAAGCGCTGGCGGCCTACGAGGCGGTGGTGCGCGCGGCCCCGGGCGAGGCGCGGTTCCAGCTCGATCTCGCGGAGCGCTACTGGCGCCGCGGCCAGGAGAAGAAGGCGCTCGACTCGCTGGCGCGGCTCGAGACGCGGTTCCCGCAGGACGCCGGGGTGCTGTCGGCGATCGCCGACATGTACACGCGCTGGGGCAAAGAGGATCTGGCGATCGCCGAGTACGAGCGGCTCGCCAAGCTCGAGCCCGACGACCCGGCGCACCTGGTCACGCTCGGCGAGCAGTACTGGACCAAGGGCGACAAGGCGCGCGCCGTTGCGACCTGGCGGCGACTGGTCACCGCCGGCAAGGCCAGCGGGTACGCCAAGCTCGGCGAGGTCATGGCCGAGCACAACCAGCCCGGCGAGGCGCGCGCCAACTTCGACAAGGCGCTCCAGACCGACGGCAAGAACCCCGAGCTCTACAAGGCGCGAGCCGCGTTCCTAGAGGCCCAGAAGCAGTACGTCGAGGCGCTCGGCGACTGGGAGAGGGTGCTCGAGCTGGTCGGCACGAAGGCCACCGACCGGCTCGCCCGGCGCGACGCTCGCCGGCACTACGTCACGGTGGTGACCAAGATCGGCGGCGCCAAGGAAGCGTCCAAGAAGCTCGAGTGGGACGTCAAGGCGCGCGGCGGCGACGTCGAGGCCGGCTACCTGCTCGTCGACTATTACACCAAGCGGCCGTTGCGCGACCAGCCGCTCCGGGCGCTCGAGGACCTCCACAAGAGGGTCCCCGACGACCAGGATCTGGTGCTCGATCTGGTCAAGGCCTACAAGGATCTGCGGAAGTTCCAGCTCGCGGTCGACACGCTGCAGGAGCTGCTCAAGGTCGCGCCGTCGCGCGAGCGCGAGATCTACTCGATGATCTCGGCGATCAAGACCGAGGAGCGCAAGGACGGCGAGGCCGAGGAGTGGATGAAGAAGGCGCTCGCCAAGAGCCCCAACGATCCCGCCGCGTACGAGCACCTCGCCGAGAACTACGTGGCGATGCAGCGATTCCCCGACGCGATCACGGCCTACGAGAAGACCGTCTCGCTCGATCCCCACAACAGCAAGGCGCAGTTCGCGCTCGCCGAGCTCTACGTGCAGGGCGGCGCGCCGATGAAGGCGGCGGAGCTGCTGCGCAAGGTGCTGCGGACCTCGACCGAGGAGGAGACGATCGGTCGCGCCGGGCGCCAGGCGATCGATCTCGAGGAGATGACCGACACGCTCGGCGAGCTCGAGAAGGTGCTGTCGCCGCTGTCGTTCATGATGGCGCACAAGCCGATCTATCGCCGCGTGCTGGTCGAGCTCTACCTGCGCTACGTCCCGCGGCTGGTCTCGCACGAGAAGCACGGCACCGATGAGGTGCGCAAGGCCGCCCACGCCGAGCTGGTCCGGATCGGCGGCCACGGGCTCCAGCCGCTGCTCGAAGCGCTGCGCGATGAGAAGGAGATCGGCCAGCAGCGGGTGGCGGTCGCGGTGCTCGGCCGGCTCGGCAACAAGGGGGCCGCCGCCCCGCTGGTCCACATGGCGCGCGTCGAGCCCCCCAAGGACGGGCGCCGGTTCGGGACGCTGCAGGACAGCCCGGATCGCGAGGTCCGGGTCGACGCGCTGGTCGCCGCCGGCCGGCTCGGTGATCCATCGGTGCTCGCCGACGTGCTGCCGCTGATGGACAACCACGAGATCGCGATGCGCGAGGCCGCGACCTTCACGCTGGGCCGATCGGGCGACAAGCGCGCGGTCGCTCCGCTACTCAAGGCGCTGGACGATCGGCGGCCGTCGGCGCAGGCCCTGGCCTGCTTCGGGCTCGCGCAGATCGAGGACCCGCGGATAGGTCCCGCGTTGATCAAGGCGCTGTCCGATGCGCGCCGGCACGATGCCGCGCGCGCCGCCTGCGCCTACGCGATCGGCGCCCGCCGGATCACCAGCGGTGTCCCCGCCCTGCTCGACGCGATCGCGGACAACCGCGGGGAAGCGCAGCGGGTCGCCGCCTGGGCGCTCGGCCAGATCGGCGACGCCCGGGCGCTCGGGCCGCTGATCCGCGCCTACTTCGCCCGCGCCGGCCGGTCCGATGACGAGCTGGTGTGGGCGATCGGCCGCACCGGGGGCGCCGGGCTCACCCCCGCGACCGTCTCGGGGCTCGGCGAGTTCCCGCTCCGGGTCGGCAAGTACGACCTCGACGAGGCGATCGCGCTGGTGCCCGGTCCGCTGCCCAGGCCGGTCGCCAACGCCCGGCTGGTGGCCGAACACGGCGAGGACATCGCCAAGGGCCTCGTGGAGGCGCTGTCCGAGCATCGCGACGTCATCGTGGCCGTGCTCGAGGATCTCGACGGTGCGCCGGCGCAGCTGTCGCTCGGCGCGATCGCCCCGACGACCGCTGGCGATGCCAAGACCGAGGCCGCGCTGCAGACCATCGCGCAGGCGATCGAGACCAAGGTGTCCGCCCAGCTCGCGAGCGACGATCCGAAGGTCCGCGCGCTCGCCGTGTCGGTGCTCGCGAAGATCGACGGCGGCAAGGTGCACGGCGCCGAGGCCGCGGTCGCCAAGGCGCTGGGTGACCCCGCGGCCCAGGTCCGCGGCGCCGCGATGAACGCGGTCGCGGTGCTCGCCGCTCGCCGCGCCAGCCCCCCGCGTCCCCTGGTCGCCGCGCTGGTCGCCGCGCTGTCCAGCCCGAGCTGGGACGACCGCCGGCTGGCGGCGTTCGCGCTGGGCCGGGTCGGCGAAAAAGGCGACACCGGCGCGCTCGTCAAGGCCGCTGGCGATCCCTCGGGCTTTGTCCGGGAGGCGGTCGCGTACGCGCTCGCCAGCGAACCCTCGGCGCTCGACGTCCTGCTCGCCCTGTCGCGCGACGACATCTGGCAGGTTCGAGCCGCCGCTGCGCGCTCGCTGGGGGCGTTCAAGGATGACCGGGCCCACAAGCGGCGGGGCGAGCTGGTCGCCGATCCCGAGCCCCAGGTTCGCGCCGCGGCGGGCGGGAACTGACATGCCGTTGCGGCATGGTTCGATAGCTCGGAAGTCGCGAGTCTTCGAGCGACGATTCCGTACAGGTTGGCGGCGGTTACGGCGACGGCCCGATCGAAAGAAGACGTGGCGACGAGCGGACGACGTCGGCTTCGTTCGACACGTCTTCAGGGGAGCCACCTGGAGCGGTTTTCCAGTCAGATTGGTCAGCCGCCCCCGTCTTTCGCTCAGCTGCGCCATCTGCCAGGGTCCCGTTCTTTGACGGGCTTCCGGCCAAAGGGGTAGAATTCCTACTGATGGATGTCGGTCTCGTCTGCGACGCGTGCAGCGCGCTGACCCCGATTGGGGTGCCGCTATGTACGCGGTGCGGGGCTGCGGTCGCACTCGACCCGCGCCCGCAAAACCGGAGCAATCCGCCCCCGGTCGCCGAGGCCGACGCCGAGCCCAATCCGTGCGGCAAGTGCGGGACGCTGGTGATGGCCGGGCAGCGGTTCTGTCCCAATTGCGGGAGCCGCATCGTGATTCTCCCCAGCTTCGAGGTCGAGACCCGGGTCGGGCCGCGGCCGTCGGCGGCGCACGGCATCGTGACCGGCCGCGAGACGCGCGACACGCCGAGGGCCCCCAAACCCGGCCGCAACACGCTGTTCTTCGGCGGTGTGATGCAGGCCGCGCGCGCCAAGCTGACGCTGATCCGCGGCGACGGCGACGACGGCGTGTCGTTCACGCTCGCGGGCGAGGACCACTTCGCCGGCCGCGGCGACTGCCCGATCGCGTTCCCCGACGATCCGTTCCTGTCGCCGATCCACGCCAACTTCGTCTACACCAACAATCAGCTGGTGGTGCGCGACGAGGGCTCGCTCAATGGCATCTACGTGCGGATCTCGAGCACGACCGAGCTCGTCCACGGCTCGATGGTGCTCGTCGGAGAGCAGGTGCTCTCGGTCGATCCGGCCGGGCAGCCCGACGACGTTCCGGACCCCGAAGGCACGTATTACTCCGCCAGCATGCTTCGTCCGGCGAGCCTCGAGATCCGCCAGAACCTGCGCGGCGGTCTGATCGGCTGGGTCCACCGCGTCGAGGGCGACGCCGTGACCATCGGCCGCGAGAACAACGACATCAATTTTCCAGACGACCCATTTATCTCGGGTCGGCACGCGGAGCTGCGTATTGCAGGCGGCGTGCTATCGGTAACCGATCTGGGATCACGCAACGGCACGTTCGTGCGTGTGCACGACGAGCGTGTCCTCAAGCACGGTGACTACGTGTTCCTGGGCCAACAGCTTCTTCGCGTCGAAATCGTCTGAGTCTCTGAGTGGGAGCCACCATGACCGTCTGCAATCGTTGCGGCAAAGAAAACCAGGACCACTACAAGTTCTGCCTCGGATGTGGGGCCGAGCTGACGGCTGCACCAAAGCCGGGTGGTGACATGGCCATGATGAAGACGATGATGGCGGACAGCACCTCGCCGGTGGCGGGGGTGCCGACCGGCGGGATGGGCAATCCGATGCGAGCTCCATCGAGCCCGATTCCGCCGCCGATCCCGCGGGGACCGACCGGCAGCGGGATCGCGGGCATGCCGCCGTCGGGCCCGCTCGGGGGTCCGGCGATGCCCCCGACGATGCAGCAACCGATGGGTCCACCGCCTGGCGTTCCTGGATTCTCCCCCGGGTTTGCACCACCCGCCGCTGCGACCGGAATGCGCCGTTGTCCCTCATGCGGCAGCGACGTCCCGCCGTCGTTCCGGTTCTGCGGCACCTGCGGGTTCCGCATGGACGAGGCGTCGGCGCCGATGCAGATCCCGATGCAGGCCCCCACCGGCGCCGCCCTGCCGGTGTCACGCGCCCGGATCTCGATGACGCTGATCCGCCCCGACGGCACCGAGGGCGGCACTCACGACCTGCGGCAGGGCGAGAACAAGCTCGGCCGCAGCTTCGGCGTGGTGTTCGAGAATGACGGCTATCTGTCGCCGATCCACGCGCAACTCGATATCCGCGGCCCCAACGCGATGGTCCGCGACCTCGACAGCCTCAATGGCGTGTTCGTCAAGATGACGCAGGAAGAGGAGCTGACGAGCGGCCAGATCATCCGGATCGGCCAGGAGCTGCTGCGCTTCGAGCTGATCGCCGCGCCCGAGCCGACCCCCGACGGCACCGAGCTGATGGGGAGCCCGAACCCGGGCTACTGGGGCAAGCTGACGGTGATCATCGGCCGCGAGATCACGGGCGCGGCGTTCCCGCTGCTCGGCGACAGCAGCACGCTCGGCCGCGAGCGCGGCGACATCAACTTCCCCGACGACGGCTACGTCTCGGGGCTGCACGCGCGCGTCACGCTGCGCGAGGGCCGGGTGTTCCTCGCCGACCTCGGCAGCTCGAACGGCACTTTCATCAAGGTCAACGGCGAGCGCGCGGTGGGTCACGAGTCGTTCGTGCTGCTGGGCCAGCAGCTGTTCCGGCTGAACCTCGCCTGAACCAGAACCGACCAGAACCCGACCGAGCTCGGCCTAGGGTTTGCGCTTGGAGCCGAGGTCGTCGACCGACGGCATGCCGCTGGTCTTCTCGAAGAACCGGAAGCCGTTCGGGATCTTCAGCGTGCCGCCCGGATCGAACACGATCAGCACGTCGACCACCTCGTTGGGTTTGCCGCCCGGTGGCTGCACGAGCATGTCGCTGTCGCTCGGGAAGCTGATCACCCTGCCCGGCCGGCCACCGAAATACACCTTCGCCGTACGCGGTCCATCGACCGAGAACCGATTGCCCTTGATGTGAACATACGACTCACCTTCGGTGTCGCCCTTGTCGGGCTCGATGCCCGTGACCATCAGCTTGGGGTTGTCTTTTCCACAGGCCGAGGCGGCAAGACCGACGAGCAGTACCAGTGTGGCTGGAAAACAACGGAGCAGGCGCCTGGGCATGAGGGGAAACGTACCCAGATCGTGTACCTGAGGGCAACTCCTGTCACGGCGCTCGCCGGCTCGTTCGATCGGCGATGACACTTGCGCGGTCACGCGCGGCGGGCGCGTGCGCTCGGAGATTCGCGCAGAGCCAGCCGTGTCGACGGCCACAGGGCGACAGCCAATGCCGCGTTGTTGCTCGTCCCAGCGGTGTGGCTCGAAACCTGCTCAAGCCCGCTCCGCCATCGGGGATCAGGGCGTTGGCCCGACGATCGTCCAGCGCCCGAGTGTTCCAGATCCTTGGACCTCGACGAGCGGATGCGTTCCTGGGCCCAGGTTGCCCCGCAGCAACCGTCACACGGACTGGATCATTCATGCAGAGATCAATCTGGCTGCTTCGCGCCGCCGCGATCACCTCCTCGACGATGTTGCTGTTCGCCGCCTGCGGTGACAACGGCTCGGCCAACGCACCCGGGCTCGATGCGTCGACGCCCAGCCCCGATGCGGCCGTGCACAACCCGCCCAACCCCGCGGGCCTGGGCCCCGCGCCGGTCGAGCTCGGCTCGACGACCGACAACGCCGCCGCGGGTAGCTTCGTGCTGCTCGCAAAGACCGGCATCACCAACGTCACCGGCTCATCGATCGTCGGCGGCAGCCTGGGCCTCAGCCCCGCCGCCGCGAGCTTCATCACCGGGTTCGCCTTGATCGCGGACGCGACAAACGTGTTCTCGACCTCCGTATCGGTGCAGGCGCCGAGCAAGGTCTACGCGAGCAACTACGCGGTGCCGAGCCCATCGAACCTCACCGTCGCGGTGCTCGCGATGCAAGCGGCGTACAGCGATGCCGCCAGCCGCACCAACCCCGACTTCTTGAACCTCAGCAGCGGCAATCTCGGCGGCCTGACGCTCGCACCCGGGCTCTACCGGTGGGGGACCGGCGTCACCATCCCGAGCGACGTCACGATCGCGGGCGCCGCCGATGACGTCTGGATCTTTCAGATCTCGAACGACCTCGACCTGAGCAGCGCCAAGCGCGTGACGCTCAGCGGCGGCGCCAGGGCCAGCCACATCTTCTGGCAGGTCGCCGGCCAGGTGACCCTGCACGCGACCTCGCACTTCGAGGGCGTCGTGCTGTCGAAGACCGGGATCACGCTGCAGACCTCGGCGTCGATGACCGGCAGAGCGTATGCCCAGTCGTTGATCGCGCTCGACGACAACGCGATCACCGCACCGTAGCCGGCTTACATCAGATCGCGGCGCGCCAGGGCACGGCGCATCTTGGCGAGCGCTTGCTCCTGGAGCTGCCGGATCCGCTCGCGCGACAGCTTGTACTTGTCGCCGATCTCCTTGAGCGTGAGCTCCTGCTCGGTGCCGAGGCCGAACCGCTGGCGCAGGATGTCGGCTTCGATCGGGCGCAGCTCGCGGAGCATGTCGCGGACCTCGGTGGTCAGCGCTTCCCACTCGAGGTCCCCGGTCGGCGAGACCTCTTCGCGGTCGGGATCCTCGAGGATCTCGCCGAGCACGCGGCCCTCATCGTCGCCGACCGGCTTGTCGATCGAGATCGACTGCTCGAGCAGCCAGCTCCGCATCTTCTCGATCTTGTCGATCGGCATCTGGGTCGCCGCCGCGAGCTCCTCGCTGGTCGGCGCGCGCCCGAGCTGACCGGTGAGCTGGCGGCGCGCCTTGCTGAGCCGATGCTGGGCATCGATCATGTGGACCGGCAAGCGGACCTCGCGGCCCTTGTCGGCGAGCGCGCGGCTGATCGCGTGGCGGATCCACCAGCTCGCGTAGGTCGAGAACCGGAACCCGCGCCGATAGTCGTAGCGCTCGACGGCCTTCATCAGGCCGATGTTGCCCTCCTGGATCAGGTCGGCGAGCGCCATCCGGCCATGGTTGAACCGGCGCGCGATCGAGACCACGAGCCGCAGGTTGGCCTTGACGAACGCGTTGCGCGCATCGGCCGCGGCACGGTTCGCGGCGTGGATGCGGCGCAGCCAATCCTTGCGCGCGCGCTCGCTGCCGAGCGTGCCCACCGCGCTGCCCCGCGTCCCGATGCCGAGCGTGATGCGATCGATCGCCCCGAGCGCAGCGTCGATGTACAGGTGATCGACGTCCTCGGAGCGCAGCTTGCGCGCGGCCCGCGCCGCCAGCTTGGTCCACGCCCTGGTGTCGGCTCCCGCGGCGCGCTTGGCCACGCCGACGCGAAGCAACTTGGCCTCGCCCGGCAGCGCGGCGATCGGCTCGATCGATGACAGCACGTGCTCGATCGCCGGCGCGTGGGCGAGCACCGCTTCCCACAGCGCGATCTCGAGCGCCTCGATCTCGCGCGCCGAGGTGAACTCCTCCTCGGGCCGCAGCACATCGAGCGCGGCCATGTCGCGGAAGTACATCGACAGGTACGTCGCGTTGTCTGGGCGCTTCGCGGCGGCGACCTCCGGGGCCCCCTCGGCTTCGCCAGGACCGGCGACGACCTCCACGTCCGCGTCCGCGTCGCTCTCGCTGTCGGCATCGGTCTCATCATCCCCCGGCTTGGGAGATGAGCGTTGCGCTGCCTTCGCCGAGACTCGCGCAACTCGATTCTTGCGTGTGCTCGGACGATCCAGACCCTGTTGCCCGACGCTGTTGACGATGGCTGCCATGACTACCCTTCTGCGCTCCACCGCGCGTACCTATACAGACGCGTGAGCCGCCCAAATGTTGTCGGTATTCCTGCGCGGTGGCGTGTGGGCACTACCCATGAGCCCGCCGCGTTATTCCGATGCGGGCCCGTCGAGCCACCGAAATCTCTTGCCTATCCGTGGGACATCCCGGGACATCTCCAGAACGAACAGCCGACCGGTCCGGAACATCTCCGTCGGAAGCTTTCCCTGGTTCGGTCCGTACGATGGACCGAGTAAGCCCGTGGCGTGTTTCGTCGAAACCCCGAGGCTTTGAGGCTTTTTCGTTCGGTTTCGTTCAGCGTCGTTCGGTGTCTGCCCGGCTTTGCCGGCTCGGCGGTGCCGGGGTTAGCTCGCGGCCGGATCCTTGCGCTCTGCTAGGACGATGATGTGGCGGGATTGGTTGCCAAAAAACCGACCGCGCGTGTGGTACGCGCCGGACACCTCGAGCACCCGAAACCCAGCGGAATGCAACAGCTTGCCTACCTCGTGGAGCGAGTAGGCGCGGACCGAGATCTCCTGCTCGACCTGGCGGCCGTCGTCGAACACGACCGAGCGGTTCACCTGGATCCGGGATGAGAAGTAGTTGAGCTCGACTTCCTCGAGCACCACGCAACCATCCCCCTCCCACCACACGCGGGTCGGCAGATCCGCGATCACGTAGTCGCGGTTCAGGATCTCGATCAGAACGCGGCCACCGGGCTTGAGCGCGCGGGCGATGTTGGTCACCGTCTTCTTGTTGGTCTCGTCGTCGAAGTAGCCGAACGTCGAGAACAAGCAGTACGCGCCGTCGAACTGGTCCTCGAAGTCGAGCTCGCGCATGTCGCCGCGCACGAAGTTGATCGTGAGCCCACGGCGATGCGCCTCTTCGCCGCCGCGTACCAGCAGCGGCGTCGACATGTCCAGACCGACGACGTGGAAGCCGCGCGCCGCGAGCTCCATCGCATGGCGGCCGTAGCCGCAGCCGACGTCGAGCACCTGCGCGCCGGGGCTCAGCCCCATCGCATCGATCACGAACTCGGCCTCGGCCTGCGTCGCCTGGGGCGTCAGGAACGGCAGCGTGCGCAGGTAGTCTTCATCGAACAGGTCGACGAACCACGGCTTGCCGCGCGCATGCTTGCCCTCGGGCTTGCCGGTCGGCGCGGCGATCGGCGGCTTGTCCTTCTTGGTCGGCGGCGGGGGCGCCGGGGGCGCCGGCGGTGCCTTGTGCACGGCGGGCAGCGGTGGAGGCGGCGCGTGCGCCGGCTCGCGCATGATCGGGATCGGTTGCGACTCGCGCGGCAACGGCAGGCTCGGCGGTGTATGCAACGGCGCCGGAAGCGTGCCGGGCGGATACGACGCCTGCCGCGTGCGCGGCTCAGGCGTGGCTGCATGGATGGCCGAGGGCGAAACGGCGGGCATCGCCGGGACCGTGACCGGCATCGCCAGCGAAGCGGACCGGGCATCGACGATACCGTCGACGTCGACCTCGAACTCACCGGAGGACTCGGCGGCCCTGTCCTCGAGGGTCACGATGTCGATCTCGGGGACCGACAGGGGCCTGGATATCCGTGGCTTGAGCTCGGCCGGCTTCGCGGACGGCATCGGCGGCGGGATCGACGTCGATAGCGGCCGCTGCGGTGCGATCGCGAGCCTCGCGGCCTCGCGAACCTCCTCGAGATCGTCTTCGGACAGCGCGACGGTCTGGGCGCGGAAGGCCTTGTTGACCGGCGGTCGAATCATCGGGGGCCGCGGTTGCGACACCTCGGTGATCGGCAGCCGCGGCTGCGACGCTTCGGTCGTCACAGGCCGCGGTGGCTCGATCGCCACAGGCACCGTCGCCGGCCGCTTGTGCGCAGGGTCGATCGGCGGCTCGGTCGGCGCGCGCTCCACGCCAGAGAGCGCGGGCGCGTCGGACGCGGTGTCGTCGCCTTGATCGATGTCGGCGTCGTCCTCGAGCTCCTCGTCCAGCTCCTCGTCGAGATCCTCGTCGACGTCCTCGTCGTCGACATCGTCGACATCGGCGAACGCGGGCTGCTCGAGGGTTGGCCGGCCATCGGCGGTGTCGAAGCGATCGAGGCCGCCATCGATCTCGAGGTCGACGTCATCGACCGGATCGGTGGCGTTGCGCTTCTTGAACCGGATCTGGACCCCAAGATCGGGCGGCATCGCGCCGACCGGCTCGAGCCCGGGCCCCGACGGCCGCGCGCGGCGCTGAATCGGCAGCGCGTGGCCCGAGATCGCGGCCTCGCTGAGCCCCAGTGCCTCGAGGTCCACCGCGGACATCTCGCGGGTCTCCATGTCGAAGTCCGCTTGCTCGATCGGCCCGCTGACCGGATCGATCACGGTGTGCATCGCGTCCTGGGTGTTGAAGCTCGGGATCCCGTCGCGCACCGTCCGCGGCACCGGCTCGGTCTCCGAGAAGCTGTACGCGATCGACATCGCGAGCGACGGATCCTCGGGAACGGGCGCGACGACGGGCGGGGTCCGGCGCGGGACATTGTCCGACGGCACCCGCAGCCCACCCCCACGCCGCCGCCGCCGCCGCCGTTCGGCGGTGGTCATTCCCACTTCCATGTCGGCCTGCGAGTCGTCGTCGCGTTTGCTCACGAGGCGCCTCGCGTCCCGTCGAGCCGGCTGCCGATACGCTGGCCGAACCGCACGGCTTCGCTGAGCTCACCCGCGAGCTCGAGGCCGCGTGGCTCGAATAGCAGCACCACCGTGGAGCCGAGCCGGAACGCGCCCAGCTCGTCACCGCGCTTGACGCTGATCCCGGTCAGCTCGACCCGACGAGGCTCGCCCGCGCCGCGCCAGGCGGCGCTATCGCCCGTCGCTCGGGACGGATCCGCGGATCCAGAGGCGCCGCTCAGCTCCGGTGCCAACCGGATGTTGCCCACACCACCAGCGCCAACCATCACGAGTGCGACGTGGCCGAGCGACCCCGCATTCATCCGGATGACGACGCGCTCGTTGCGCGCGAGCAAGCCGTCGCGGCGCGCGGCGACCCGTGGGTTGACCGGCCACAGCGCCCCCGGCAGGTAGTCGAAGCCGAGGACCTGTACGTCCACGGGCGCATGGACGCGGTGATAGTCGCGCGGCGACAAGTAGATCGTCATGTACGGGCCGCCGGTGAGCCGCGCAGCGAGCTCGGTATCGGCGACCAGCTCAGCGAGCTGATACATCCGGCCCTTGGCCTGCACGAGCTCTCCGGAGGCCGCGATCCCGCGCGCCGCGATCACGCCGTCGCACGGGGAAATGATCGCGCCGGGGTCGGGCTCGACCTCGCGGGCGCCGTGTCGCAGCCGGCGCGCAAAGAAGTCACCAAAGGAAGGATAGCCGGCGAGATCGAGCTCGACCTCGTCGAGGTTTGCGCCGACGGCACGTGCAAATGCGCGATACGCCAGCGCGCGTAGGCGCGGGGGCACGACCCGGTCAGCGCTCCAGCCGACCAGCGCCGAATACAACGCCCCCACGCGCACACGCGGGCGTTCAGCTGCAATGCTTCCTGGCTTGCTGAAATCCACGCAGGTGCTCGGCCGCTGATGACTGCATGGCTGAACGCAGTCCGGAATACGTAGATTCTGCCAGGGGGGCCGCCGAGTTACAAGCGCTGGCGTCGACCGGCAGCGAGCGGCTAGCAGTCGTAGTACAGGTGGAACTCCGCCGGGACCGGCCGGAGCCGGACGTGGTCGGCCTCGTTCTCACGCTTGTAGGCGATCCACGCATCGATGAGATCGTTCGAGAACACATCTCCCTTCATCAGGAAGTTGCGATCGCCATGCAGCGCGTCGAGCGCCGCGTCGAGCGAGCCCGGCACGGTCGGCACCTCGGCGAGCTCTTCCGGAGACAGCGAGTAGATGTCCTTGTCGAGCGGCTCGCCGGGATGGACCCGGTTCTCGATGCCGTCGAGCCCCGCCATCATCATCGCGGCGAACGCGAGGTACGGGTTGCAGGACGGATCAGGAGATCGCAGCTCGAGGCGCTTGGCTTTCGGCGAGCTCGAGTACATGGGGATCCGGACCGACGCCGAGCGGTTGCGCGCGGAGTACGCGAGGTTGACCGGGGCCTCGTAGCCCGGCACCAGGCGCCGGTAGCTGTTGGTCGTCGGGTTCGCGAACGCGCAGATCGCGCCGGCGTGCTTGAGCAGGCCACCGATGTAGAACAGCGCCATCTCGCTCAGACCGGCGTAGCTGTCGCCGGCGAACAGCGGCTTGCCGCCCTTCCACAGCGACTGATGCGTATGCATGCCGCTGCCGTTGTCGCCGAACAGCGGCTTGGGCATGAACGTCGCCGTCTTGCCGTTCTGGCGTGCGACGTTCTTGACGATGTACTTGTACCAGAGGACCTGGTCGGCCATCTTGACGAGCGTGTCGTACTTCATGTCGATCTCGGCCTGACCGGCCGAGGCGACCTCGTGGTGGTGGGTCTCGATCACGATGCCGACCGACTGCATCGTCATCACCATCTGCGTGCGCAGATCGCTCAGCTGATCGGTCGGGCCCACGACGCAGTAGCCGCCCTTGGTTGGCGGCTTGAAGCCCTTGTTGCCGCCGCCCTCGCTGCGCTTGGTGTTCCAGCCCGCCTCGTCGGAGTCGATGGTGAAGAACGAGTGGTTCGGCTCCTCGGAGTACTGGATCGAGTCGAAGATGAAGAACTCGGCTTCCGGACCGAAGTACGCGGTGTCGGCGACGCCGCTCGACCTGAGGAACGCCACCGCGCGCTTGGCAAGGCTGCGCGGATCGCGGCCATACGGCTCGTGCGTGATCGGGTCGATCACGTCGCACAGGATCGACAGCGTCGGCGTCTTCAGGAACGGGTCGACCACCGCGGTGGACACATCCGGTTTCATCAGCATGTCCGACGAGTTGATCGCCTTCCACCCAGCGATCGACGAGCCGTCGAACCCGAAGCCCTCCTCGAGACCCTCCTCGAGGCGCTCGATCGGGTAGGTCAGGTGCTTCCACTGACCGAGGAAATCGACGAACTTGGCGTCGATCATCTTTACGCCGTGCTTCTTGACGTAGTCGCTGAGCTCGTTCGGGGTCACAGGCGCGCCTCCTCTTGGGAGGGCGACTATATGGCGTCTTCTCCGGTCTCGCCGGTGCGGATCCGAATCACTTCGTCGATCGCGGTGATAAAGATCTTGCCGTCGCCGATCTTACCGGTGCGAGCAGCCTCGGTGATCACGGTGACGACGTGCTGCACGCTCTCGTTGGGGACGATGATCTCGACCTTCACCTTGGGGACGAAATCGACCACGTACGCCGAGCCGCGGTAGACCTCTTTTTTTCCACCGGTGCGTCCAAACCCTTTGACCTCGGTGACCGTCATACCGTGCACGCCGATCTCGGCGAGGCGTTCTTTCACCTCGTCGAGCTTGAACGGCTTGATGATGGCCTCGACCTTCTTCATCACCCGATCGTTAGCCCAGGGATGTTTCGCGTGGGTTTCGCTGCACACAAATATTGTGAGCAATAACCTGGCGATTTCATCTGCGTCATGAGGAATTACTCGCGCATGCGGCCGCGAAACGCATCGAGCCGACGCGCCGCTTCTTTACGCCCTGCGTCGTCGCTGGCGGGCATGTACTGGATGAACGTCGCGAGCTCACCCCATTCGCGCTCGAGGCGCGAGCCGAACTTTGCCTTGTAATCATCGTACTCGCGGCGGACCTGCTGGTACTTTTGGCCGAGCTGCTCGCGCGTGAATGGCGCCGGGGTCACGACCGCGGCCTTGGGCGCGGGCCGGTGCGCGGTCTCGCGCGGTACCCGGCGGCTCGGCTGCGCAACGGCGCCGGGACCGGCCCTGACGGCGGGAGCGCTGCCCGGCACCTCGAGATCATGCCGGGGAGCGTGCGCGCCACCACGCCCGGGATCACTCGTGCCACCACGCCCGGGATCACTCGTGCCACCACGCCCGGGATCACTCGCGCCACCACGCCCGGGATCACTCGCGCTGCCGTGGCCGGGATCACCCGCGCTGCCACGGTCGGGATCACCCGCGCTGCCACGGTCGGGATCATCCGCGCTGCCACGGTCGGGATCACCCGCGCTGCCACGGCCGGGATCACTCGCGCTGCCACGGTCGGAGGCCACCGGGTCGATCGGGATCGGCTCGACCGTGATCGCCCGCGCAGCAACCAGCGGGACATCGGCCCGCGCCACGCTCGAGGCCGGCTTGATGCGGTCACCGGATACGAGTCCCCACAGGCCTGCACCCGCGACCAGCGCGACCACGGCGCTGGTCGCGATCACCAGGACTCGGCGAAGGTGCATCGTCGAAACCACCGACGCCTCGGGTGCTCCCTCGGGTGCGGCATCCGCGCCGCGCAGCTCCAGCGGCTCCATGGGGCCCGTCGGTAGCGCCATGGTGTCGAACGCTGGCGACGGCTTGACCACGAGCGTCGGCACAGCCGCCGGCGTCGCCGTGGCCGCGCGGTGCTTCACGACCGGGTTGCCGCCGGTCGTGTGGGTCCGCGATGGCGATGGCGGCGTCGCGACCCGGCGTCGCCGGCCCGTGGCCTCGGGACCCTCGAGTGGCGCGAGCGCGAACGATACGGTGGCGATCGTCTGGGTGTGGAACTGCTCCTCGAAATCGGACAGGTGCGCGCTGGCGACCCGCTGGTGCAGCTCGTGCTGCGCCGTCATCTCGTCGGCGAACAGCCGGCGCATGTACGCGCCGAGCTGGTCGGTCGAGATCGTCGGGTTGACCGCGACGAGGCACTGCTGGATCGCGTCGCGCAGCTCCGCGGCGGACTGGTAGCGATCCTCGGGGCCTGGGCGCAGCGCGGTCGCGACCAGCGCATCGTACGGCGCCAGCCGCGGATCGATTGTCGACGGCAGCAGGTGCTGGCCTCGCATGACCTTCTTGGCGAGCGCGCGGTAGTCCGGATCGGGGCCGGCCGCGTAGAGCCGCGTGCCGGTGAGCAGCTCGAACAGCACGACGCCTGCGGCGTACAGATCGGTGCGGTAGTCGACGACACCACCGCGCAGCAGCTGCTCGGGCGCCATGTAGCCGAACTTGCCGAACCCGATCTTGGGATCGGTCGCGGTGCCGCGCATCGCGCTCTTCGCGATCCCGAAATCGATCACCTTGGTTTCGCCTTCGAACGACACCAGCACGTTGGGCGGCGAGATGTCGCAATGCACGAGGTTGAGCGACGCGCCGTCGGGCGTCGTGCGGCGGTGGGCATACGCCAGCCCGTTGGCGAGCTCGCGCGCGATGAACAGCGCGAGGTCGACGGGCAGCCGCTGCTGGCGGTGCCCCAGCAGCGCGAGCGTGCGCCGCAGATCGCGCCCGTCGACGTATTCGAGCGCGAGGAAGTACTCGTCACCGACCCGGCCGACCTCGAACACCTGCGCGATGTTGACGTGCTGCAGCTTGATCGCCACCTGCGCTTCATCGACGAATCGCGAGATGAACTGCTCGTCGGCAGCGAGGTGCGGCAACACCTTCTTGATCACCGCCAGCTTCTCGAACCCGGCGAGCCCATGCTTCGCGAGGAAGATCTCGCCCATCCCGCCGCGCGACAAGCGCTGGACAAGCAAGTACCGCCCGAACACCTGCGGAAGGCTGGAATCCTGACGGCCCGAGGGTCCGCTCAACGGGCCGATGTCGCTGGTCGGCTGCAACGCTGGTCCGATTCTACGCTGGCGCGACGCTACTATCTTCCGATCGGCTGCGATTGCCACAACGATCACGCTCGACCACGCTCGATCACGCACGATCACGCTCCGGGCCGGCGGAACGGCCGCGCCACGGCCGGTCGTGACGTGGTCCTCGCGGGGCAACTTCGCGCGAATCCAGGCGGTTGTGTCGGACTGGACGATTCTGATAGCGTCGAGCGCTGTGATCCGGTGGCCGTGCGTTCTCGCCGTGCTGGGCGCTTGTGGCGGCAACGGGCTTCCACCGGTGGCCGGCGGGGTGTCGCTCGTGCTGGACATCCCGAACGGGCCGCTCGATCCCAAGGGGTTCGCCTCGGTCGAGGTCATCCTGCACGAGCCGTCGGGAGACGTCACGCGGTCGACCGACATGTCGCCGGATGGCACGTTCGACCTCGGCGCGATCGATCCCACCAACAGCGTGTCGATCGAAGCGACGCTGCGCAACGACAGCGGCGCCGCGGTCGGATACGGACGCACCGCCATCTCGGTCGCGTTTGCGGCGGGCACCGAGATCGTCGTCCCGGTGCGCCGGCCGATCGCGTACATCGCCGGCACGGTCAGCCGGGACCGCGACGACAACGGCTCGACTCCCGAGCTGGACTGGACGGAGGCTCCTGCCACGTTCTCCGATCTCTCGGTGGGCACCCGCCTCGATGGCACGGCCCAGATCGGCAGCCAGGCCGTCCTGGTGATCGCGGCGGGGCCGAGCTTGTACCTGATCACGCAGGACATCGACAAGCCAAGCGGTGAGCTGACCGGCCCAGCGAAGATCGTGCCGGTCTCGGCCGCCGATCACCAGACCGGAACCGCGCTGGGCGGCTCGATGACCGGCGCGGTGATCGATGGCGCTGGCAGCGACGATGGCAGCACCCTCGTGATCGGCACCGCGACGCAGCTGTTCGCGGTCGACACCGCGCTGGGTACCGTGCGCCCGCTGGCCGAGGGCAGCTTCGCGCGCGTCGCGCTCAGGACGACCGACACCGGCGGGCTCGACGCGATCGCGATCAAGAATCGCGGCGCCACCACGGGGCCGTGCCAGGCGTCGGCCGAGCTGTGGTGGGCGAAGCTGTCCGGCGATGATGCCGGCCCGGCCCAGCTGATCGCGACCGGCGGGTTCTCCGATATCGCCGCGGATCGCGGTCACGCGTACTACGTCGACGCGTGCACCGGCGAGCTCGGCGAGATCACCGCCGCGGGGATCACGAAGCTGTGGACCGTGGTCGCCGACCCGACCACCACCCAGGCCACGGCGCTCGCGGTGTCCAATGGCAAGGCCTACGTCGGGTTCGAGACGGCGCCGGCGACCACGGCGCTGATCGTCGCGTCGCTGACCACGGGCGAATCGCGCACGCTGTGGAACGAGAACGCGCAGCAGGTGGTCAACGCGAGCGACTTCGAGGGCGTGCAGCGCCAGCTCGATGCCGCCTCGGCGGTGTTCAACCACCTCGAGGTCGGGGCCGGCGGCGACTATGTCGCGTTGACGACCAGCGCCCACTTCGACGGCGCGGCGGTCCCGGCGGCCAGCTTCCCTGCGATGACGATCGACACCGAGGAGCTGCGCGTATTCGACGCGTCGACCGGTGGCATCGTGCAACGCTACCGCAGCTGGTGCGACGGCGTGCTGAACGAGGGCCGGAACGACATCCAGAGCTGGGAGTGCGCGTCGACGGCGGGCCAGACCGAGGCCGCCGACGCTGACCTGGAGCATCACATCGGCTCGATGACCTTCACGTTCGGAAAGAAATGATGCGCGGACTCCTGACCACCTTGGTGCTCACAGTGGCGATCACTGCCGGGATGGCCGGCCTCGCCCACGGCGATCCCGATCCCAAGCGCGTGCTGCTCGTCCTCGAGTATCGCGCGGGGTCGTCGGCCCTGCCACGCATCTCGGCGCGGGTGGTGGCGCTGCTGGCCAAGCAGACCTCGCTCCAGGTGCTCGGCCAGGATCAGACCCGCGCGGTCTACGGCGACCACCTCGATCAGGTGCTCGTGAAGTGCGCCGGCGAGGCCGCGTGCGTCGCGCGGATCGGCCAGAAGCTCGGCGCCGCCGAGGTGCTCCTCGTGGGGATCAGCGAGCTCGGCGACGTGATCCTGACGATGCAGCGGATCGACGTCGCCAACCGCGAGGTCGTGAGCCGGGTCGCCGACTCGCTGGCGGCGGGCGCCGCGCCGTCGGATATCCAGATCACCGGCTACACCACGCGGCTTCTGCCACCGAGCGACTTCTTGCGGTTCGGCGTGATCGACATCGTCGCGAACCTCGCCGGCGCGGCGGTCACCGTGGGCGGAGAGCCGCGCGGCACAACCCCGATCCAGACGCTCACGCTGCGCGCCCCCGCGACCTACGAGATCCGCGTCGACAAGTCGGGCTACGTGCCGTTCACCACCCGGGTCGCGCTGCCGCCCGACGGAGAGATCAAGGTCGAGGCGCAGCTGTCGCGGCGCGCCGGCGCGTCCGCGTGGTACCAGCACTGGTACGTGCTCGCCGCGGCCGGGGTGGTGGTCGCCGGGGCTGGCGGCACCGCGATCTACTTCGGGACGCGCGATACCGGCGGCCCGGCCGGCGATGGCCAGCTGCGGCTCACGGCGACAACGCGCTGAGCATCACCAGCGCGTCCTCGCCATTGTCCTGGTAGTACTGCTTGCGGACGTGGACCGTGCGGAATCCGGCGTGCTCGTACAGCGCGATCGCCGGGAGGTTGCCGCGGCGGACCTCCAGCGTCGCCAGGCTCGCGCGCTGCGCGCGCCCCTGGTCGAGCGCGTGCGCGAGCAGCGCCGCTGCGATGCCGGCGCGCCGGTGATCGGGGTGCGTCGCGATCGCCAGGATGTGGACCTCGCCGGCGGTGCCTCGCGGATCGACGACGATCCAGTAGTTGCAGAACCCGAGGATCGCCGGCGCCCGCGCGACGTCGAGCCGCGCGACCTCGCGGGCGAGCTCGGCCTCGAACACCTGGCGCGGCCACGGCGTGGCGAACGAGTGGCGCTCGATCTCGTCGATCGCATCGAGATCGGCGGGGGTCGCCGGCGCGATCAGCATGTCCGTGCGGCGGATTCGCCGAGCTCGCCTAGGCGACCGGCTTGGTGAGCTGGACGACCGCGCGCCACAGCGGATCGATCCCCTCGTTCGAGGTCACCGACACCGCGAGCGGATCGCGGCGCAGCTCGAGCACCTGTCGAGCCCGCGTGACCTCGAGCGCACGCTTGTTCTTGGCGAGCTTGTCGGCCTTGGTCAACGCAACGACGACCGGCATCTCGCGCTCGGCGAGCCAGGGCACGAAGTCGAGCTCCTCGTCCTGCACGCCGCGCCGGATGTCGATCAGCAGCAGCACCCCGGCGAGGCTCTTGCGCTCGGCGAGGTAGCCCTCGATCAGCGGCCGCCAGCTCTCGCGCGTCGCGTGGCTGACCGCGGCGTAGCCGTAACCGGGGAGATCGACCAGGTGAAACCGCTCGTCGATCGCGAACCAGTTGACCAGCCGGGTACGGCCGGGAGTCCGCGACGTGCGGGCCAGGCCGGCCTGGCCGACCAGCGCATTGATGAGGCTCGACTTGCCGACGTTGGAGCGACCGACGACGGCGACCTCGGGCAAGGACGGCGGCGGAAAATCCGACGGCTGGGCGGCGGACGTGACGAAGCGCGCGGAAACTTTGGTCATCGGGGATGTACCGGGGCCGTGGGATCAAACGGTGTACCGCGAGTTGGCGTGCGATGGCACTGGGCACAGACCGCAGCGCGCGCCTTGGGGGTCGAAACGTCGGTGAGGCCGAGCGCAAGCGCGAGCGGGCGATCCTGCATCAGATCGGCCTCGGCGTACGCCGCGCCTGCCCCGTGGCACGCCTCGCAGCCAACCTCGACCGCGATCGCCGGTCCGGCCGGTGCCTCGCCCGTGGCGTGGCAGCCCAGGCAGCGCGGCTCGGGACGCGACGCAAAACGCTCGCGTGTCCTGGCGTGGGGCGTGGCCTGCCAGCCAGCGAGCTCGGTGGGATGACATGCGCCACATGCCGCGCTCCCGGTCCAGTCGCGGCGCGCGGCCGGGGCAGATCCGGAGATCCCGGCAATCGCGAGCACGAGGCCGGCTGCGGTGCGGGCACGCATCCGCGCAAAGTTACTCGCCAGGTGCGCGCGACCCAAGCAGATTCGGTGTTCCTGATGCCGCCCGGCAGGCACCCGATCGATCTCGTGGCGGTCCAGCAGCGCGGTCTCGCGCGGCCGTGGTACGGAGAGCTTCGTGACGGTGCACGTGATCGGGCTGACCGGCGGGATCGCCTCGGGGAAGTCAACCGTCGCGGCGCTGCTCAGCCAGCGCGGCGCCGCGGTGGTCGACGCCGACCTCCTGGCCCGCCAGATCGTCGAGCCGGGCCAGCCGGCGCTCGGTGACCTGGTCGCCCGGTTCGGGGCCGCGATCCTCACCGCCGACGGCCGGCTCGATCGGAAGCGGCTCGGGGGGATCGCCTTTGCCGATCCCGCCGCCCGCGCCGACCTCGAGCGGATCACGCACCCGCGGATCGCCGCGGCGAGCGCCGCCGCGATCGCGACCTGGGCCGATGCCGGCGCCAACATCGTGTTCTACGAGGCCGCGCTGCTGGTCGAGCGCGGCACCCACACCAACCTCGCCGGCCTCGTCGTGGTCGCGGTCGAGCCCGAGGCGCAGCTCGCGCGGCTGATCGAACGCGATCGGCTGAGCCCCGAAGAAGCCAACGCGCGGATCGCCGCACAGGGACCGCTCGCCGACAAGCGCGCCGCGGCGACCTGGGTGATCGAGAATGCCGGCGACCTCGCAGCGCTCGATCGCGAAGTCGGCCGGGTCGTCGCGGACATCGAAGCCTCGTTCGGCCCGATCCGCGTGCCCAAGCTGCCGCGCATCGATATCGCGTCGGGCCGCGCCAAGCGCACCGGCCCCGCGGCGCTGCTGACCGGGTTTCCGGCGTTCACCGCGAAGCGAATGATCCAGCAGATCCTCACCGCCGAGCCCGACACCAAGCTGTTCGTGCTGACCCGCGATACCGCCGCCGCGGAGGCCACGCGCTTTCTGGCGACGCTGACGAACCACGCGCAGGCCGAGGTCATCACCGGCGATCTCGGCGACATGGATCTCGGGCTATCGAGCGGCGAGTACCGTGCCCTGTCGCGCGAGCTGACCTGGATCCACCACCTCGCTGGCAGCTATTTCCTCGGGGTCGACGAGGCCACCGCGCGGCGGGTGAACGTCACCGGAACCCGCGCGGTGCTCGATCTCGCGCGCGACACCACCCGGCTCGAGCGCGTCGTCCACTGGTCGACCGCGATGGTATCGGGCGACCGCACCGGCACGTTCTACGAACAGGATCTCGAGGCTGGCCAGAAGTTCCGCAACGCCTACGAGCGCTCGAAGCACGAGGCCGAGCGGATGGTGCGCGCCGCGATGCGGCAGCTGCCGATCACGATCGTGCGGCCCGGGATGGTCGTCGGCGACAGCCGCACCGGCGAGATCGACAACCTCGACGGGCCGTACTACCTGATGGTGCTGATCGCGACCAATGCCTCGAATGTGCGGCTACCGCTCCTGGGCCGCGGCGACGCCCCGCTCCACCTCGTCCCGGTCGACTATGTCGTCGAGGCGGCGTGGCACGTCGCGCGCGACGAAGCGGCGGCCGGCAAGACGTTTCACCTCGTCGATCCAGCGCCGCTGTCGGTACGCGCGGTGTTCGAGGCGGTCGCCGAGCACGCCCACACCGAGAAGCCGCGCGGCCACATCCCGCGGCAACTTGCGCGCGCGGTGCTGCGGACGCCGGGGCTGTCGCGGCTCGGCCGCGGCCCGCTGGCGTTCGTCGACATGATCGACCACGCGGTCCACTACGATCAGACCAACACGGCGCAGGCGCTGGCCCGGACGCCGCTGCGCTGCCCGTCACTGGCGGACTACTTGCCGGTTCTGGTGCGCTACGTGCTCGAGACCTCGCACGCCGCGCGCCCGGAGCTGACGGCCGAGCTCGACGACGTCAGCGATCCGCTCGACAAGGCGTGAGCCGGCCGCCGAGGTACCGCGAGCTACGGCGTGACCGCCGCCGAGAACAGGTGAAAGTTGCCGCCTCTGCGTTTGGACGAGAAGTACAGCACGCAGCCGTCGGCGCTGAGCATCGGATCGCTGTCATCCGCGCTGCTGTTCACCCCCGGAATCGGTTTTGGCGCGGCGAAGTCGTGCTGGAGATCCGGTCGCGTCGCATACCACAGGTCATTGGCACCGACGCCGCCGGGACGAGTCGAGGAGAACACCATGATGCGCTCATCCACGGACAGCGCCGGATCGGCGTCATTGCTACCGTCACGGTTGATTCCTCCAACGGGCGCCGGCGTCGAGAATGCCGTGCTGGGTCCGCTGCGCGTCGCCATCACGATATGCTGGCTCTGGCTTGACGCGGGAGCCAGGTAGAGCCGCGTACCATCGGCATTGAGAAACGGATCAAACTTCCGCGTCGACCCTGCGTTGACATTGGTCGTGAGGGCGTTGGATGGCGACGAAAAGTCGGTCTCGGACGGGTTCCGTCTGGCGAGGAAGATCTCGAATGATCCGTCCCGATCACTCGACAGCGCCAGCGTCCTGTCATCTGCCGTGAGCGAGCCGCGACGGTCATCAGCATCGTTGTTCAGGTTCGGCGGGCTGACGACATTCCCGAAAGTCGGTGTCGTGAGCGAACGGGTCGCCCGCACGATATCGCTCTTTGTCGATCCCATCGGATCGCGCGAGAAGTACAGCGTCAAGCCGTCGGCCGAGATCCACGGATCGCGCTCCTGGCCATTGGTCGACAGGCTCATGATCTCGACCGGCATCGCGATCACCGGATCGCCGTCGAGCCAGTGGTCGAGGCAGCCGATCGGTAGTGGCGGCGCATCGATCAGGCTCGCGTCGATCGGCAGGCTCGCGTCGATCGGCAGGCTCGCGTCGATCGGCAGGCTCGCATCGATCGCCAGCCTGGCGTCGACCACCGCGTTTGCGTCGACGGCGACCGCGCCATCCGGCGACAGCGAGCCATCGCCGGGCACGGCCTTGGACTGAAAACCACAACCGCCGAACCCCACCCACAACACGACGTTGCGCCACACGGCCGCAATCCTATTCGATCGCGGTGCCCGATTGCGTGCTACGGAGCACCAGCGCTACGAAATCGGCTGCGGCCCTGTGGTGCCGGTTACCAGTGATCGGTTGTGCGATAGGCAGACAGCTCCGCTCCGCTACAGCCCACTGCCGCGTAACGCGGCATCCGATCTCGACGCCGCGGCAGCACCCTGCGGTCCGGCCACCGCGCGCGCCAGCTCGACGGGATCATGCGAGCAGAACGCCGTCACCTGGTCGCCGTGGCTCGCCACGAGCTCGCGCAGGCGGGCCTGGTTGGCGATCCGCTCGGGCCGGTTCATGTCGCTGCGGCGCTGGAACATGCGGAGCACGAACGGTGCGCTCGGCGGGGTCGCGACCTGGCCGTGAAAGAAGTAGCTGTCGCCGGCGTGCAGGAGCCAGGTGTCCGCGCAGCGGATCGCCACGCCGGTATGGCCGACCGTGTGGCCGTGCAGCGGCACCAGCAAGATGTCGGGCTCCCGCGGGTCGAGCGGGCGCACGCCGTCGAAGCCGAACCAGCGCTCGCCGCCAGCGTCGAATCGCTGCCAGCGCGGCCCGTGCTGCCAGTGGGCCGGGATGTAGCGCTGGCCGGCGCGGACGCCGAGCCGTGTGGTCGCCGCCTCGTGCTCGCGAGCGTGGACGTGGATCCGCGCCGCAGGGAAATCGGCGATGCCGCCTGCGTGATCGAGATCGAGGTGGGTGAGCACCACGTCGGTCACATCCGCGGCGGCCAGCCCCAGCGCCGCCAGCTGGGCGACCACGGGCTCGGCCGGGTCGAGCCGCGGCGCGACCTGGCGCACCCAGGTCGGTCCCAGCCGCGACGGCGACGCCAGATCACCGGTGCCGAGCCCGGTGTCGACGAGCACGACACCGCGCGGCGTCTCGACGACCAGGACGTGACAGACCAGCGTGGCACGGCCGAGCCAGGGCCCGCGACCGTTGACGAGCCGCGCGCTGATCGGACACAGCGTGGCGGCGTTGAGGTGATGGACTCGCATCACAGATCCATGCCTGATCTCGATGTATAGGTAAAATATTGTCTCCCTATGCTATCCATAGGAACCACCAATGGATCTTCGCGAGCTTGGCTACTTCCTGGCGGTCTACGAGGAGCGCAGCGTCAGCGCCGCCGCGCGCCGCTCGTTCGTGTCACAACCGTCGGTGTCCGAGGCGCTCGCCAACCTCGAGCACGAGCTCGCGACCCGGCTGTTCGTGCGGCACCCCAAGGGCGCGACGCCGACCGCGTCGGGCGAGCAGCTGTATCCGATCGCGCAGCGCCTGGTCGCCGAGGCACGCGCGCTGCCGGCGCTGTTTCAGCCCCCGGTGCGCCGCCGCCGGATCGCGCTCGGGCTGATGCGCTCGCTCGACCTCGCGCGCGTGCGCGAGCTGGTCGCGGTGTTGACCCGCGATGACCAGGTCGACCTGCAGCTGGTCGACGCTGCCGAGCCGTGCGATCTGCGGATCATCTCGCGCTCGTTGGCCGCCGAGCGAGACGTGTTCGTGGCGCTGTGGCAGGAGCGCTACGTCGTCGCGTTGCCGCGCGACCATCCGCTCGCCGCCCGGCCGGCGCTGCGCGCCTCCGACCTCGCCGGCGCGAGGCTGGTCGCGCGCTGTCATTGCGAAAACGCGGCGCGGTTCGCCGGTCCCGGCCAGCGCTTCGAGGTGGTCGCCGTGGCGTCGACCGAGGAGTGGGCGCTGGCGCTGGTGTCCGCGGGCGTCGGGATCGCGATCATCCCCGAAGGCGCCTGCGGACGCCCTGCGCCGGCGTCGCGCGACGACACCGTCGTGCTGCGCCCGCTGCAGGACGTCCAGGCGCGGCGCGAGGTCGGCGTGGCCTACCGAGCCTACGGCGCGTCCGAGGCGCCGGCGCCGGAACTGCAGCGGATCGTCGAGCTACTCGTGGACCGCGCACACACGCTCGCCCCGCCGGTGGCTGGCCGGCGGCGGGCCCGCGCACGCCGACCGCCGCGCCGCTGAAGCGTGTCGAACAATGCCGTTGCGGTATTGTTCGATAGCTCGGAGGTCGCGGGTCGTCGAGCGACGATTCCGTACGGGTTGTCGCCGGTCATGGCGACAGGCCGATCGAGGCTCAGCGCAGGATGCCGCGCAGAAACAGCTGGCACAGATAGCGATACGCTTCGAGCCGCGGCATCCCGGACACGTCGAGGATCTCGTCGAGCGACAGCGTGCCATCGACGCGCGATAGCAGAAATGCCGCGCGCGGGCTGATCGGCGCGCTGCTCAGCTCGTGGAGCGGGCGTGCCAGCGTGGGAGTACGTTGGAGATCGCCGAGGAAGCCCTGGAACGCGTTCATGATCGCCTCGCGGTTGCGATGGATCAGCTTCTGCGCGAGTGCGCTGTTGGGATCCTCGGACAGCGCCAGATCGACCGCGGTCACCGCGCGTGCGAGGTCGGTGCCGCGCCCCCATTCGGTGGCGCGCTCGAGCAACGCCGTGATTCGCCGCCGGGTGCGGTCTTCGCGCGACTCGTTCGCGGGCGCCTGGTGGTCGATCTCCTCGAGGATCTCCGCACCGCGGGCGTCGATCGGATCCATCGCCGGGGCCGCGGGCTTGCCGGTGCCGCGCGCCTTGCGAATCTTGTGGACGTCGACTTCCCGGGTGGTCTCGTCCTCACTCGACGGCCGCTCGAGGCGCAGGCCCAGATCGCGGGTCGGCGCGGTGATCAATAGCTGGTCAGGGCGGAACCCGCGGGATCCGGTCGACGTTTCGGCGTGCTCACGGCTCCCCGACGGTGGCGGTGGCTCCGCCGGCGCGGCGACGGCCGGATCGAACACCGGATCGAGGATCGGATCAAGCTGCAGCGCGAGCGGCATCTCCTGGGTCGGGGCCGAGCCGAGCCCGAGCACGGGCGGCATGTCTTCTGCGTCGGGCGGCGGCACGCTCACCGGTCGCTCGCTCGGCGGACGCGACTCGGGCGTCGGCAGTCGCGGCTTGGCTGGCAGCTGGCGGGTCGACGACACCAACGGGCGCGGGGTCGGCAGCGACATCACCAGATCGACCGTGTTCGCGGCCGATTCGAGCACCACGGGCATGTCTGGATCCGGCGACGACAGGGGCTCGGTGGGGCCGGAGGGCGCGGACGGCGTCGAAGCGGGGCGGGTGACGGCGCGTCCCACGAGATCGAGCGCCTTCACGCCGGGAGGCGGTGTGAGCTCGAGATCGAGCGAGATGTAGGAGTCCGGTGCCTGCGATGCCGCCGCTGGATCGGACGGCACCGGAGCGGGCTCGGGCAACTCCAGATCGAGCGACAGCACCGCGGGTCGGGCGTGCGTGATGGTCGGCCGCGGCTCCCCATCGGCAGCCTGGGCGCGGTGGACGTCGCTGGGCATCACCGCGGCGGCCTGCGGAGCCGGTCCCGCGGGCGGCGGGGCGGTCACCGAGCTCGGCGTGCGCAGCGTCATCTTGAGCTCCGGTGGACCTGCGGTGATGCGGCCTGCGGCCGGCTGAACGAAGCCGAGATCGCGGCGGCGCATCTCGGTGATCTCCATGCCGAAGCCGCCCGGTGGGGTCTGGAGATCAGCGGCGCTGCCAAACGCGGGCGTGACCTCGGGAACGAAGTCGCCGGGCTCGGCGACGTGGCCCCCGGCGAGCAGCGCGACCGCCGGCCGGCCGGCGCCGCCGGGGTACTCGCGGGTGTTGTCCTCGAAGCTCACCGACTCGCCGGTCAGCGCGGTCTCGAACGACGGCTCCGGCGCGGGCGGCTCGTCGGCCTCGATCTCGAGCATGAGGGGAGGCGCGGCATCGGGCTCCGCGCCGCGCCGCTCCTCGCCGATCGCCCAGCCCCCGTCGTGCACATCCATGTACAGCGGTGGCGCGGCCGTGACCGGCTCGACGTCCTCGCCGGGGAGGATCTCGATCTGGTAGTCCGACTCGCCATCGGCGATCCCGAACGGACCGACCTGATCGGCGTTGCTGTCACTGGTCAACAGGTCGTAGTTGATCTTGACGTAGTCGACGTAGCTGTTGGCCTGCGCGTTCTCGGGGTCGAGCCCGAGCGCACGCTCCCACAGCAGCAACGCGCCATCGAGATCGCCTTCCCCATAGAGGCTCAGGCCCTGCTCGATCAAGCGGTCGATCTCCGTTACCGCCCGCGCCATCGTCATCCGCGCGTTTTGGACACCACGCCGCGAAACATGTTGAGGGTCCGGTTCAGCGCCTCGGTCGCCTCGGTCAGCGTGGTCAAGTCCTTGGCGGCGATCGACTGCTTCGTGCGATCGACCACGGCGCGCGCCTTCTTCACCGCGTCCTGGCCGAAGTCGGAGCCTGCGATGATATCGGTGACCTGCGGGAACAATGACTCGATCTCCTCCAGCGCCTTCTCGGCGGCGTGGCGCGCCTTGTCGAACTCCTGACCGCTGCGAACCTCGACCATGTAGTCCTTGTTCGCCTCGACCATCTTCTTGATCTCGTCCTCGGTCAAGCCGGAGGTCGCGGTCACCGTGATCGATTGCTCGAGTCCGGTCTCGAGATCGCGCGCCTTGACCGACACGATGCCGTCGGCGCTGATGTGGAACATCACCTCGATCTCGACCTCGCCGCGCTGCGCGCGCCGCAGGCCGGTCAGCACGAACTCGCCGAGCAGCTCGTTCTCCTCCGCGCGATCGCTCTCGCCCTGGAGCACGAGGATCTTGACCGAGGTCTGGTTGCTCTTGACCGTGGTGAACACGTGCTGCTCGGAGGTTGGCACCGTGGTGTTCTGCTCGATCAGCTTGTGGAAGTAGCCACCGACGATCATGATCCCGAGCGAGTGCGGGGTGACGTCGAGCAGCAGGATCTCGCTCTTCTCGTCGGTCAGCGCCGCGCCCTGGATCGCGGCGCCGAGCGCGACCACCTCGTCGGGGTGGACGCCCTTGCACGGCTCGAGGCCGAAGAACTCGGCGACCGCCTGCTGGACGCGCGGCATCCGGGTCATGCCACCGACCAGGATCACGTCCTCGATGTTCGCCTTCTGGATCTCGGCTTCCTCGAGCGTGCGCGCGCAGATCTCGATCGTGCGGTCGATCAAGTCCGAGGTGAGCTCCTCGAGCTTGTCGCGGGTCAGCATGGTCTGCAGGTGGAGCGCTTCGTTGCGCCCGGTCGAGATGATGAACGGCAGGTTGATCTCGGTCTCCTTGACGCTCGACAGCTCGCACTTGGCCTTCTCGGCCACGTCCTTCAGGCGCTGGAGCGCCATCTTGTCCTTGCGCAGATCGATGTGGTGCTGCTTCTCGAACCCGAACACCAGCCAGTCGATCACGCGGCGATCGAAGTCCTCTCCGCCGAGGAACGTATCGCCGGCCGTCGAGATCACCTCGAACACGCCGTTGCCGATCTCGAGGATCGAGATGTCGAACGTACCTCCGCCGAGGTCGTAGACCGCGACCTTGCGCTCGATGTTGCGCCCGAACCCGTACGCCAGCGCCGCCGCGGTCGGTTCGTTGATGATCCGGATCACGTCGAGCCCGGCGATCCGACCGGCGTCCTTGGTCGCCTGGCGCTGGCCGTCGTTGAAGTACGCCGGCACCGTGACCACGGCCTTCTGGACCTCCTCCCCGAGGTACTCCTCGGAGATCAGCTTCATCTCCTGGAGGATGTAAGCCGAGACCTCGGGCACGCTGAACACCTGGTCGCGCAGCATGATGCGGACGTCGTCGTGCGGACCCTCGACGATCCGGTACGGCATGATCTCGAGCGAGCTGCGCACCGCCGCCGAGCCCCACTTGCGGCCGATCAGGCGCTTGGCGGCATAGACCGTATTCTCGGCGTTCGTGATCGCCTGACGCTTCGCGATGTGACCGACCAGGCGCTTGCCGTTCTCGGCGATCGCGACCATCGACGGCGTTGTCTTGTAGCCGCCGCGGTTCGGAATCACGGAGGGAGTGCCGTCCTCGACGATCGCCACGCACGAGTTCGTGGTGCCGAGGTCGATGCCGATCACCTTGTCGCTAGCCATGGCGAGCTATTTTCCCGCGGTTTTCGGGGAGATCGCCAGTCTTGGCTCCATTATTGATGAGCGAGCAGCCGGCGGACGTCGGCAAGGTCATGGCGAAGCTCGGAGGTCAAGACGTCGTTCTCGCTCTTGAGTGCCATGGCCATGACGAGCACCTCCTCGGCATCGAACAGCTTGCCGGCGGCGCGAAATGCGGCGGCGAGCAGCCGCGCCGACGACGGATCGTTGGGTGCGAGCGAGTGCGCCTTCTTCGCATATTCGACGGCGGTCTTCGGCTGCTGGGCGGCCAGCGCGCAGCTCGCGGCGCGCCGCAGATAGCGCGGCTGGGGGTCGACGCGGACCGCTGCAGCGAACAGCTTCATCGCGTCGAGGTGGTCTCCGCCGACCTCGAGCTGACACCCGCGATCGAACAGCTCGGCGGCGTATTCCTGAGGCGTCTGGGGCTGTTCGCGCTGGTCGACCTGCGGCTCGCCACGCGGGCGCTCGGTGCTGGTCAGGCGCGCGTAGGCGCGGCTTAATGCCTCGAACACGAACGGCAAGCGCTCGGTGAACCCGCCGAGGCGCTGGCCGAAGTACCGGTCTGGATGGATCTCCTTGGACAGCTTGAAGTACGCGCGCTTGAGATCGCGTGGCTCGGAGCCGGGCGGTAGCCCGAGCAGCGCCCACGGGTCGCGGCCATCGGCGAGTCGCGCCATGGCGAGGATGCGCCGGCGAATCCGATCGTCGAGCTCGATGTCCTCGCGGAGCGCCGCGAGCTCGGTCGCGGTCATCGCGGGCAAGGTGAGATCGTGCTCCGGTTCGCGCTCGCTGGGTTCCGGGGGCGGCGGCTGGTTACTGGCCGCGCGTCGCAACCCCGAGCCGGCGGCAGGCGGCGCCGCGGGTTGCGGCGATGCCCCCGCGGGCCGAGCGGACAGCGACGCCCCGGAGCCGCGCGCGGCCAGCGACGCCGGCGGCTGGACCGCGTGCGCCGCCGGCGGTGGTGGTGCCGCGATCGTCGAGATGGGCGACGTCGGGGGCGCGGCGCTCGTTGGGGACGCGGCGCTCGCCGGGCGCGCGGCTTCGCCCTCGCCAGGAATGAGCAGCGCCCCGAGCGAGCGCAGCCGCTGCACGATCGTGATCGCGCGCTCGACCGGCAGCCCGGTGGCCAGCAGCACGTCGCGCAGGGTCTGCAAGCCGTCGATCCTCGACAGCACGAAGTACTCCTGCGGGCCGACCGCGGCCTTGAGCGGATCGAAGCCCGGGCTAACCCGGAGCTTCTGCTGGGTCGACCCGATGCCGGCGATCTCGGCCGGTACGGCGCTCACGGCGGGGATCGTATCACGACGTGCTCGAGCTACGCGCCGCCGACCGTCGGGTTGGGTCGATCGCAGCGTTGGCCCTCACCATCGGCTCTCGCTGTGCTCGCGCCGCGAGATCCTCGGCACACCCGGACACCGCACAGACACATACCAAGACGCGCCCCGCGCGCGCCCGTCGCTTGCCTCGCTTGTGCAGCGATCACGCCTTCGAGCGCATCACGACGTGCTCGAGCAGAACTTTCCCTACGTGCAGCCGGTTCTCGCCCTGGATCCACGCCAGCGAACGAGGGCCATCCAGCACGTCTGCGCTGATCTCCTCACCGCGGTGCGCGGGCAGGCAGTGCAGCACGATCGCATTGGCGGCGCCGCGGGACACCAGGTGTCCGTCGACGCAATAACCGGCGAACGCGGCGCGGCGGCGCTCGGCGTCGTCCTCCTGCCCCATCGACGCCCACACGTCTGTGGAGATCACGTGCGCGCCGGTCGCGGCTTGCTGGGGATCCGTGGTCACCGCGATCGAGCCGCGGCCGAGCCGGCGCTGCGCCTCGCGCGCCGCTGCGAGCATCCCCGGGTCGGGCGCGAAGCCGTCGGGGCACGCCAGCGCGAGGTCGAGGCCGAACAGCCCCGCGGCTTCGATCCACGAGCTCGCCATGTTGTTGCCGTCGCCGATCCACGCGTAGCGCACGCCGTCGATCGCGCCGAAGTGCTCGCGGACGGTGAACAGATCGGTCGCGATCTGACACGGGTGGTGCTGATCGGTCAGTCCGTTGATCACCGGGATGCTCGCCGCGCGAGCGTACTCGACGACGCGGTCCTGGCCAAACGTGCGCACCACGATCGCGTGGCAGTAGCCCGACAAGATCCGCGCGGTGTCCGCGATCGGCTCGCCGCGCCCGATCTGCGAGGTCGTGCTGGACAGCTCGACGCTGTTGGCGCCGAGCTCGTAGGCGGCAACCTGGAACGAGACGCGGGTCCGGGTGGACGGCTTCTCGAACACGAGGGCGACCGTCATGCCGGCGAGCGACGCGGGCCGGACCTGCGCGCGCTCCGCCTTGAGCTTGGCGGCACGGTCGAACAGGCGAGGCCAGTCCGACACGTCGATATCGCTGAGAGTGAGGAATCCACGAGGGTACTGCGTCATGGTCATGCCTTGCCGATGCCTTCGGACAGAACGCCGCGCAGGATCGCGACGGCTTCGTCGATGTGCTTGCGCTCGACGACGTACGGCGGCACGAACCGCACGACCGACGCGCCGGCGATCGAAACGAGCAGGCCCTTCTCGCGGCAGCGCGCGACGACCTGCGCGGGCGCGCCCGACACCGCCAGGCCGCGCAACAGGCCGCGGCCGCGGGCCCCGGTCGCATGCCCTGGAAACTCGGCGACGAGATCGCCAAGCTGGGTGCCCAGGTACTGGCCGGCCTGGGCGACGCGCTCGATCAGCCCCTCGTTCTCGATGATCTCGAGCACGGCGTTGGCCGCGGCGGTCGCGAACGCGTTGCCGCCGAACGTCGAGGCGTGGGGCAGCGCGCCGCCGACCTGCACGGCGAGCCCCGCCGCGGCCCGCTCGGTGCAGACCAGCGCGCCGATCGGCACGCCGCCGCCGAGCCCCTTGGCGACCGACATCGCGTCCGGCGTGACCTCGTCGTGCTGGTGGCCGAACCACATGCCGGTGCGGCCGATCCCGGTCTGGACCTCGTCGAAGATCAGCATGGTGCCGGTGTCGTCGCACAGCCGGCGCAGGCCCGCGAGGTAGCCCGGCGGCGCCACCACGATGCCGCCCTCGGCCTGGATCGGCTCGACGATGATCGCGCAGGCGGTGCGCGCCTCGAGCGCCCGAGCGGCCGCCTCGAGATCGCCGTAGTTGATGAACTCGACCGGTCCGAACAGCGGACCGAAGCCCTCGCGATACTTCGGCTGACCGGTGATCGACACCGTGCCGATCGTGCGGCCGTGGAAGCTACCGTGGGTCGACACCACCGTGGTGCGATGCGGCGCCCCGGCGACGATCGCCTGGTAGCGCCGCGCGAGCTTGAGCGCGGCTTCGTTGGCCTCGCTACCGGAGTTGCAGAAGAACACGCGCTTGCCGAAGCAGCGCTCGGTGAGCGCCTTGGCGGCGAGGATCTGCTGATCGTTGAAGTACAGGTTCGAGACGTGCGAGAGCTTGCTCAGCTGCTCGGTCAGCCTCGCCGTGAACCCCGGGTGGGCATGGCCGAGCGCGCACACGGCGATCCCGGCGGTCATATCGAGGTAGCGCGTGCCCGCGCGATCCCAGACCTCGCAGCCGCGTCCACGCTCGAGGACGATCGGCTGCTGGCGATAGTTCTTCACGAAGACCTGGTCGGCGAGAGCGAGTAGCTCGGCTTGGGTCGGCATGCCTGCCGTGTGTATCATCGGCCACGGCTGTGCGCGATCGTGTTCGCGCGACTTTGCGTCAGGCGAACCACCGCGGCGACCGCCGACCCAGACCTCGCCTACTACCCTACAAGACGCCCCTGGTCGCACGCCGATCACGCGCCGGTCGCAGGCCGATCACAGGATGTAACGCGTCAGATCCTCGTCGGCGACCAGCGCGCCCAGGCGCTCGCGGACGTACGCCGGGGTGATCGGGATGGTCTGGTGGCCGATGTCGGGGGCGTTGTACAGCAGGTCGTCGAGCAGGCGCTCGAGCACGGTGTGCAGGCGGCGAGCCCCGATGTCATGGGTCGTGCGGTTGACGTCGGCGGCGATCTTCGCCAGCTCCTTGATCGCGTCGTCGGTCCACTCGATCACGACGCCGTCGGTCGCGAGCAGCGCCGCGTACTGCCGGGTCAGCGCGTTCTTCGGCTCGGTCAGGATGCGGACGAAGTCGTCGGCGACCAGCGGCGTCAGCTCGACGCGGATCGGGAACCGCCCCTGCATCTCCGGGATCAGGTCCGAGGGCTTGCTCATGTGGAACGCGCCCGCGGCGATGAACAGCACGTGATCGGTGCGGACCGGGCCGTACTTGGTCGTCACCGTGGAGCCTTCGACGATCGGCAGCAGGTCGCGCTGCACGCCCTCGCGCGAGACGTCGGCGCCGTGGCGCTCGCGGTTGGTCGCGATCTTGTCGATCTCGTCGATGAACACGATCCCGGCGTTCTCGGCGCGCGCGACCGCCTCGCGGGTCGCCGCCTCGTGATCGATCAGCTTGTCGACCTCCTGCTCGGTGAGCGCGCGCCACGCCTGCGGGACCTTGAGCTTCTGGCGCTTGGTCTTGCGGCCGAGCGCGCCGAACATGTCCTTGAGCCCCGACAGCGCATTCTCGTCGACGCCGGGCTGGCCGCCGAGCACCGAGATCAAGGGATTGGCGTCGTCGGTGAGCTCGATCTCCACCTCGCGGTCGTCGAGCTTGCCGCTCTGCAGCATCGCGCGCAGCTTCTCCCGCGTCGCATCGCCGGTCGCCGGCGCGGACGGCTCGCCGGGGCGATCAGTGAACGAGCGGCCGCGCGGCAGCAGTAGATCGAGCAGCCGCTCCTCGGCGGCGTCCTTGGCACGCGGCCGGACCTTGGCCGCCTCCTCGTCGCGCACGAGCTTGACCGCGACCTCGACCAGATCGCGCACGATCGAATCGACGTCGCGCCCGACGTAGCCGACCTCGGTGAACTTGCTGGCCTCGACCTTGAGAAACGGCGCCCGCGCGAGCCGCGCGAGCCGCCGCGCGATCTCGGTCTTGCCGACACCGGTCGGGCCGATCATGATGATGTTCTTGGGCGCGATCTCGTCGCGCAGCTCGCCCTCGACCTGCTGGCGCCGCCATCGGTTGCGCAACGCGACCGCGACGGCGCGCTTGGCGTCGCGCTGGCCGACCACGTAGCGGTCCAGCTCCTCGACGATCTTCGCTGGGGTGAGCTCGGCCTCGCTCTGCGTCATGGTAGCTCCTCGATCGTGAGCGTGGTGTTGGTGTAGATGCAGATGCTGGCGGCGATCTCCATCGCGGCCTGGGCGATCGCCCGCGGGGCTAGCTGAGTGTGCCCCAGCAAGGCGCGCGCCGCCGCGAGCGCGTAGCTGCCGCCCGAGCCGATCGCGCAGATCCCGTCGTCGGGCTCGATCACGTCGCCGGAGCCCGACAAGATGAACGTGCTGTCGACGTCGGCGACCACCAGCATCGCCTCGAGCCGGCGCAGCGCGCGATCGGTGCGCCACTCCTTGGCCAGCTCCACCGCCGCGCGCCGCAGCGGGCTGCGCTGCTCGCGCAGCTTGTCGTCGAGCCGCTCGAACAGGGCGATGCCATCGGCGGCCGACCCCGCGAACCCGCCGATCGCGCGGCCGTCGCCGAGCCGGCGCACCTTGTGGGCGCCGCCCTTGACGATCGTGGTGCCAAGCGTGACCTGGCCGTCGCCGGCGACCACGACGGTGCCGCCGCGCCTCACCGAGAGGATCGTGGTGGAATGAACCTCTGACTTCACCCACCGGTCCTAGCACGAACGGTTCGCGGATGTCCGACGACGCCGCGCTCACCGCTGCTCACCGCTCGGGCAGCTTCACGACCTTGTGGGCCCGCGGATGCGCCGCGTCGTACACCTTCATCAGGTGGTCGAGCGACACCTTGGTGTAGATCTGCGTGGAGCCCAGGCTCGCGTGACCGAGCAGCTCCTGGATCGCGCGGAGGTCGACGCCCTCGTCCAGCAGGTGGGTCGCGAACGAGTGGCGCAGGCTGTGCGGGGTGGCATCGGCGTGCACGCCGCCGGCGATCGTCCAGCGCTTCACCATGCGCTGCACCGAGCGCGGCGTCAGCCGCACGCCGGCGGCGTTGACGAACAGGGCGCCACCAGTCGCGGCCAGCCCCTGGCGCGCCGGCAGATACGCCGCGAGCGCACGGTCGGCGGCCCCGCCGATCGGGACCTGGCGCGACTTGTTACCCTTGCCCCGCCGGACGAGCAGCATCGGCACCGCGTGGCGGTCGCGGTCGATGTCGCCCAGATCGAGCGCGCACGCCTCGGACACGCGTAGGCCGGTGCCGTACAAGAGCTCCAGCAGCGCGACGTCGCGCAGCCGCAACAGGCCGTGGCGCGCATCCTCGGTGGCCGATAGCCGGCGGTGGCTCGTGCGCGGGGTCGTCGCCGGCGCCTCGACCAGCCGGAATGCATCGTCGACGTCCAGCGCGCGCGGCAGGCCGCGCCGGCGTTTGGGCCCGCGGACGGCGGCCGCGGGGCTGGCCTCGAGCGCGCCGCGCTTGACCAGGAACCGGCAGAACGCCCGCACGCTCGACAGCTTGCGCGCGATCGTCGCCGGCCCGTTGGCGCCGAACAGCGCGGCGAGCTGGCCCCGGACGTCGAGCACCGACAGCCGCGCCAGCGGGGCGTCGCGGCCGCGCTGGGCGCGCAGGTGCTCGCGCAGCGCCCGGACGTCGCGCACGTACACTTCGGTGGTCAGCGGCGAGTACGCGCGCTCGACCTCGAGGTAGCGCTCGAAGGCGGTGATCGCGGCGTCCCATTCCATGGCCATGGCGATGGCACCAGGATCGGTCGGCGGGCGGTCGCGCGCCAGTTTTCTCGGTGCGCCCACTGGGCGCCCAGGCTCGCACGCGGCCAACCGCCCCACGCGCGCTAGTTTTGCGCCGTGCCGATCTCCGGCCATGGGGGCGATGCTACGGTCGCGCCATGAGCAGCGAGAGCTATCACGAACCGATCGAGCTGTTGTCGGAGGGCACCAAGAACATGCACCGGGCGCTGGTCTCGCTCCGCGAGGAGCTCGAGGCGGTCGACTGGTACCAGCAGCGCGCCGAGGCGTGCAGCGACGCCGAGCTGCGCGCCGTGCTCACCCACAACAAGAACGAGGAGATCGAGCACGCGATGATGACGCTCGAGTGGCTGCGCCGCAACGACGCCGTGATCGACACCAACCTCAAGACCTACCTGAACACCAGCGGCCCGATCACCAGCGTCGAGACCGCGACGCTGGGCACCGGAAGCGGATCCAGCCCGGCCGCCGCGGCGGCCACACCGTCGACCTCGCTCGGCATCGGTAGCCTGAAAGGAAAGCGCTAATGGACCTGCTCAAGCGCTCGCTCGCCCCCATCACCTCCGAGGCCTGGGAACAGATCGACGACGAGGCCCGCCGCGTCCTCGCGCTCCATCTGGCCGGCCGCAAGCTCGTCGACTTCTCCGGCCCCCACGGCTGGACGCTGGGCGGCGTCAATACCGGCCGGCTCAAGCACATCGAGAAGGCCCCGATCGCCAACGTCGGGCATGCGATCCGCGACGTCCGCCCGCTCGTCGAGTTGCGGGCGCCGATCGCGCTGCCGATCCTCGAGCTCGACTACGCCGCCCGCGGCGCGCGCGACCTCGACCTCGACCCGGTGATCCAGACCGCCGAGCGCATCGCCAGCGCCGAGGACACCGCGATCTTCCACGGCTTCCACGACGGCAAGATCGAGGGCATCATCGAGGCCTCGCCGCACGCGCCGATCGACGTCGCGTCGACGCTCGACTGGCCGCGCGCGCTGACCGCCGCCAAGGAAGTGCTGCGCATGGCCGGCGTCAACGGACCGTACGCGCTCGCGGCGGGTCTCGATGCGTACGCCGAGCTCGTCGCCACCGGCGACGACGGCTACCCGCTGCGCAAGCGCATCGAGGAGAACGTGCTCGACAGCGAGATCGTCTGGGCCCCGGCGGTCAAGGGCGGCGCGGTCCTCCTGTCGACGCGAGGCGGCGACTACGAGCTGACGGTCGGCCAGGACCTCGCGATCGGGTACGCCGGCAGCGACCGCACGACCGTCGATCTGTATCTGACCGAGTCGTTCACGTTCCGCGTACTCGAGGACAAGGCCGCCATCTTCCTGCGCCGCAAGTAGCCGGCCGGAACGGGCACCGACGGCCTTTGCGCAACGGGGCGGTGTTCAGAGCGCACCGGCCGGCGGGGTCAGCGTGACTTCCTCGACCGAGATCCCCGGCCGCGCCACGATCGCGACCAGGAAGCTGGCGACATCGGCCGGCTGCATCATCCGGCTGCGATCGAAGCCCGGGCGATCGTCCCAGATCGGCGTGTCGGTCGCGCCCGGCAGCAGCGCCGTGACGCGGACATCGTAGGGCCGCGCCTCCTCGGCCAGCACCCTCACGAGGCCGAGCTGGCCGGCCTTGGCGGCGGTGTAGCCGCTGCAGTCGCTGAACGCGCGGTGAGCCGCATGCGAGCCAATCGCCACGATATGGCCGGTGCGGCGCGGCTGCATCCGGCGCAGCGCCTCGCGCGCGCACAGCATCGTGCCGACGATGTGAACGTCGAGCATCGCGCGTAGATCCGCCGCGCCCGCGTTGATCACTGGACCGAACGTCCCGACCCCGGCCGAGCACACCAGGATGTCGATCTCGGGGAGCTCGGCGAACCGCGCCTGGACCTCGGCCTCGTCGGTGACGTCGAGGTGCGCGTGGACGACGTCGCCGAGCGCGGGGACCCGGATCGGCCCCGCCGCGCAGCGCCGCCCGGTCGACAGCACGGCGGCACCCTCGGCGGCCAGCGCCATGGCGCACGCAGCGCCGATCCCACTCGATCCGCCGGTCACGATCGCGAATTTTCCCCGTAAGCGATGCACGCCGTCAGGGTACCGCTGCGAGCGACTCGTGCGGCGACTCGTGCGGCGGCACGCTCGGCGCGCGCCCCAGCGCGGTCAACCAGGTCTCGAGATCGGTGTTCGCGCGCGCCGCCATCCGCGGCTTCTTGTTGTCCTTGCGCGTGCCGTCGAGCGGCGGCAGCAAGCCGTAGTTCACGTTGGTCGGCCCGTACTTGTACCCGGGGTCGCGCGGCGCGGTGACGTGGTGATACAGCCCGCCGAGCATCGTGGTCGGCGGGGGCGGCGCCACCGGGCGGCCCGCGAGCTCACCGGCGAGCATCCAGGCCACGACCAGGCCCATCGCGCACGACTCGATGTAGCCCTCGACGCCGGTGAGCAGCCCCGCGAAGTGCACGTTGGGCCGGCTGCGGAGCTCGAACCGCGGCCCCAGCCGGCTCGGCGCGTCGATGTAGGTGTTGCGGTGGATCGATCCGAACCGCAGGAACTCGGCGCGATGCAGCGCCGGGATGGTCTGGAAGATCCGCTGCTGCTCGGGGTACGCCAGCCGGGTCTGGAACCCGACGAGGTTGTACGCGGTGAGGTACTGGTTCTCGGGCCGCAGCTGGACCACGGCCCACGGGCGGTGCCCGGTCCGCGGATCGCGCAGGCCGATCGGACGCATCGGCCCGAACCGCAGGGTCTGCGGCCCGCGCTCCGCCATCACCTCGATCGGCATGCAGCTCTCGAAGTAGCGCGGCTCCTCGAAGTCGTGCGGCAGGACCTTGCGCCCGGCGTTGATCTGCGCGACGAGCTCCTCGTACGCGAGCTTGCTCAGCGGGCAGTTGACGTAGTCGCCCACGCCGGTGTCGCCGCCGGCGGGTCGATCGCGCTCGTCGTTGGGGTTGGCGTCGGCATCCCGGCCCCAGCGCGACGCGCGGAACGCGAAGTCCCAGTCGATCGAATCGGCCGCCACGATCGGCGCGATCGCGTCGTAGAAGTACATGCGGTCGCCACCGAGCTCGGCGCGGATCACATCGCCGAGCGCGCCTTCGGTCAACGGCCCGGTGCATACGATCACCGGTCCGGCCGGCAGCTCGTCGAGCCGCCGCCGCTCGATCCGGATCCGCGGGTGCAGCGCGAGCCGCTGCGTGATCGCGCGGGCAAACCCGAACCGCTCGACCGCGAGCGCCTGCCCGGCCGGCACGCGGTGCTGATCAGCGCACGCGATCACCAGCGACCCGGCGCGCCGCAGCTCGTGCTTGAGCAGCCCCGCCGGCGCGACCGGATCGTCGCTGCGCAGCGAGTTACTGCACACCAGCTCGCCGCATAGCGGCGACTGATGCGCGGGCGACATGGCGCTCGGCTTCATCTCGATCAGCGCGACCCGGAGGCCGGCCTCGGCGAGCTGCCACGCGGCCTCGCTGCCGGCCATGCCACCGCCGACTACCGTGACGTCGGGCTCCACATCCGGACGCTACCACCACCAGCGGCCCTTGCGGTGCACGCGAGCGGCCGGCGGCGCCGGGTGCGTGTCGCGGTGCCGCATCGCCTCGAGCCAGCGGTCGTGCTGGGCCTTGGTCATCACCGGCGTCGAGAGCTCGGCGAACAGCGACGCGCCGCAGCCGCCACAGCGATACTCGGTGCGGGCACCACCGGTGCGCTCCTCGTGCCAGCGCACCCAGCTCACCACCGCCAGCTCGCGTCCGCCGCACACCGGACACGCGCGCTGGCGCTTGGTGCGCAGCATGTCGCGAGCGATCAACCCGACCGCCATCACGGCGCCGAGCAAGACGATCGCCTCCTCCATGCGCCGCGCTCGCTTCCGCTACGCCGCGCTTTCCTCGGCCTCGTCGGCGCCCTGCTTCCAGTCGCACTCGAGACAACGCAGCATGATGCCGCGCTTGTTCTCCTTCTTGACCACGAACTTGGCATTGCAGATCGGGCACGGCTGCGGCACGGGCTTATCCCACGCCACGAAGTCGCACTGCTTCTTGGCCCAGTTCGAGCAGCCGTAGAACGGCTTGCCGCGCCGCGACCGCTTCTCAGCGATGAACCCACCGCAGCCCGGCCGCGGGCACTTCACGCCGAGCGAGATCGGCTTGGTGGTCTTGCACTCGGGGTACTTCGTGCAAGCCAGGAACGAACCGAACCGACCGCGCTTGATCGTCATCGGTGCGCCGCAGGTCTCGCAGATCTCGTCGGTGGTCTGGACCGGGACCTTCTCCCACGTGCCATCGAGGTTCTTGACGACCTCCTGGGTGTTGCGGCACTCGGGATAGCCCTGGCACGCCAGGAACGAGCCGTTGCGACCCCACTTGATCACCATCGGCTTGCCGCACTTCTCGCAGATCCACTCGGTCGCGATCTCCTCGCGCTTGACGTCGCGCATCTCGGTGCGCGCCTTCTCGAGCTCGTCCTTGAACGGCGTGTAGAACCCGCCGAGCAACTTGCGCCAGTCGACCGAGCCGTCCTCGACCTTGTCGAGATCCGACTCCATCTTCGCGGTGAACTCCGAGTTCACGATCTCTGGAAAGCTCTCGACCAACAGGCCGTTGACCAGGATGCCGAGCTCGGTCGGGAAGAACCGCGCCTCCTTCTTCTCCACGTAGCCGCGATCGACGATCGTCGACATGATCGACGCGTAGGTCGACGGCCGGCCGATGCCACGCTCCTCGAGCTCCTTGACCAGCGACGCCTCGGAGAACCGCGGCGGCGGCTGCGTGAAGTGCTGCTCGGGCCGGATCGACTCGAGCTTGATGATCTCGCCGACCTCGATCGGCGGCAGCAGGCGATCGGCCGACTCCGCGGCCTCAGCCTTGGCGTCGTCGGTCTCGGCGACCTCGTAGACCTTGGTGTAGCCCGCGAACTTCATGACCTGACCGGTCGCGCGCAGCACCGCCTGGCCACGCTCCATGTCGATCGTGGTGGCGTCGTAGATCGCCGGCACCATCTGCGATGCCACGAAGCGCTGCCAGATCAGCGTGTACAGCTTGACCAGCTCGGGGCCTTCCGGATGCTCGGCGAGCGCGGTGGTCACGCGCTCCGGCGTCCACTCCATCAGCGTCGGCCGGATCGCCTCGTGGGCGTCCTGCGCGCGCTCCTTGTTACCGTACGTGTTGGGCTCCTCCGGTAGGTACTCCTGGCCGTAGGTCTGCGCGATGTGCTCGCGCAGCGCGGTCATCGCGTCGTCCGAGACGCGCGTGGAGTCGGTACGCATGTACGTGATGAGACCGGTCGGGCCCTCGTCACCGAGCTCGACGCCTTCGTACAGCCGCTGCGCCAGCGCCATCGTGCGCTTCGCCGAGAACCGCAGCTTGCGGGCCGAGTCCTGCTGCAGCTTGCTGGTGATGAACGGCGCCTGCGGCTTCTTGCGCCGCTCCTTCTTGTCGACCGTCGCGACGACCGCGTCGCCTGCCGCGAGCTCGGCGGCGATCGCGTTGGCGTGCTCGGCCACGGTCGGCTCCGCCTTCTCGCCCTTCCACCGCCAGATCCGGGCCTCGAACGGCGGCGGCACCGACGCCCGGCAGGTGACATCGACCGACCAGTACTCGTCGGGTTTGAACGCGGCGATCTCGGCGTCGCGCTCGCACACCAGCCGCACCGCGACCGACTGGACGCGACCCGCGGACAGTCCGCGCTGGACCTTGTTCCACAGGATCGGGCTGATCTCGTAGCCGACGATCCGATCAAGGATCCTGCGCGCCTGCTGCGCGTCGGTCTTGTTCATGTCGATCTCACGCGGCGCGGCGATCGCCGCGGCGACCCCCTTCTTCGTGATCTCGTTGATCAACACGCGCTTCATGTTCGTGTTGACGTCCTTGATCTCCTCGGAGATGTGCCACGCGATCGCCTCGCCTTCGCGATCGGGATCGGACGCGAGGTAGACCGTCTCGTTCTCGCGCGCCGCCTTGCGGATCTCCGCCACGACCTTCTTCTTGCCCTCGATCACCTCGTACACGGGTTCGAAGTTGCGCTCGAAGTCGACGCCGATCTTGGACTTGGGCAGATCGCGGACGTGGCCCACCGAGGCCTTCACCACATAGCCCGCGCCGAGGTACTTGCCGATCGTGCGCGCCTTCGCCGGTGACTCGACGACCACGAGCGCCGAGCCGGGCTTGACCTTCTTGGGCTTGCGCGCGGGTGCGCCGTCCTCGACCGCGTCGAGCTCGGCTTCGAGCTCCTTCACGGTCTTGGACTTGACCTTGGGCGCCTTGGCGGTCTTGCCGGCGGGCTTGGTCTTGCCCGGCACGACCTTCGCGTCAGCCTTGGTCTTGGCCTTCGCCTTGGGCTCGACCTCGAGCTCCACGGGTGCGGCCTTGGCCTCGATCTTCTTGATCGCGGCCTTGGCCGGCTTGCCAGCCTTGGGCTTGGCCTCCGCCGCGTCCTTGCGGACGGGCTTGGCAGGCTTTGCCTTGGCTTGCTTCGCCGGAGGGACCTTGCGGTCCTTCTTGTCATCGCTTTGGCTCACTGCATCCTCTCGATCATAGGTAGCGCGCGCAGCACCGCTCGCACCGTGAGACCGGTGCTGCGGACAATCTCGTCGACCCCCACCGCGCCATTCGCGATCGCATCCAGCACCTGTTGCGCGATCGCATCGATCACGCCCGGCGCACGGTGACGCGGTACCCCCGCCAGTGCGAGCTCCGCGTCGGATTCACTCTCGACGATCGCCGCGCCGGCCGCGAGCAGACGGTCGCAACCCCGGCTACCCGGCCACGCCGCCACGATCCGGCCGAACTGCCGCCCCGCCGACGCCGTCGACAGCGATCCCGATCGCTCGTCCGCTTCGACGACGACCACCACATCAGCGAGCGCGGCGATCAGCGCGTTGCGCTGCGGAAACGTGGTCACGCTGGGGTGCGTTCCATCCGGGAACAGGCCCGCGAGCGTACCTCCGCAGGCGACGGCCTCGCGGCACAGCGGCGCGTGGCGCACCGGGTACAACACATCGACGCCGCTGCCGAGCACCACCGTGGTGGTGCCATGACCCGCGAGCGCACCGCGATGCGCCGCACCGTCGACGCCAAGCGCGCCGCCCGAAACGATCTGGACGCCACGTGTGGCGAGATGACGCGCCAGCGCATGGGCTCGATCCATCGCCACGCGAGACGCCGCTCGCGCACCCACGATCGCCACCGCGGGCCGGTCACAGAGCGCCGCACCGCGAAGGTAGACCGGGCGCTTCCATCCCAGCGCCTGAACGCGCTTGGGAAGTTGTTCCGGGCTCAACACGATGGTGGTCACAAGGGGGAAGCAATTAGCCACCCGCGACCGCCGCGTCAAGTGCAAGCGAATTGGGTTAAGCAATTTCGATAGCTTGGAGCCGCCGAGATCGAACCGGCTCCCGCGCCCTACCTTATATACGGGGTGCGCTGCGGGTCCTACGTAGCCGGCTGTGATCCCGCCTGGGCGTTACTTCGCGGCCGCCTGCATCATCACGATGTCGTCCACGCTCATCTCCTGTACCGCCAGCGTGACCAGGCCGATCGAGATCTTGTCGCCGATATCGACGATCACGATCTCGCCGAGCGCGCGGGCCGGAAACTTCCGATCGTCCTGGCCGGCTTGCGTGCTCATGATCTTGGGAAACGCGTCGCCGCGACGGACCACGAACATGCGATTGCCGACCTCGACCCCCGAGCGCTTGCCGAGATCGACGAACACGACCTCGCCCTGCCCGATCAGCTGATCGTTGGTCAGCATCGCGACGATCGTGCCCTGCGCGTCGACCTTGGGCGGCGACGGAGGCACGGTCTTGAAGACCTTCACCAGCGGGCCGACCTTGGCGCCGCGCTCGATCTCCTGCTCGGCGTCGACGATCACGCCCCGCGCGCGCTTGTCCTGCTTGACGCTGACGATCTCGACGTTGCCCAGCAGGCGGACGTACGCGCCGACCTCGTTACCGCCCGACTTCACCGGCTTGCCCGGCTGATAGATCGAGTAGCGCGCGCCGACCTTGGGCGGCTTGCCGGCCGGGTAGGCCAGGTAGACCTCGTCGCCCTCGCCGAGCAGCGTCTTCTCGTCGACCGCGCCCTCGATCGTGATCGACCTGTCGAGATCCGATTTCTCGACGAATGCGGTCTGCTTGATGCCGACCTCGAGGCGGCGCTGCGGCGCGGGCAGCGCGTCCGCCTGGGACGGTGTGGCGTCGGGTCCGGCCTCGGGCTCGGGGCTGGCCTGCGCGAACACGCCGCGCGGCAACAAGCGCACCAGATCGCCGGGATAGATCCAGTGCGGATTGGTGATCTGCGCGTTGTATGACCAGATCTTCGGCCACTGCCATGGATCGTTGAAATACAGAAAGCAGATATCCCACAGCGTATCGCCGCGGCGGACGACGTGAAGCTCGGGCACCGGGCCGCCGCGCACCGCTTCCGGCTCGGAGGCCGGCCCTGCACCCTCGGTGACGTAGTAGTTGGTCGGCTCGGTCTTGTCCTGACCCGGCGCGATCTTGCCGTCGGGCCCGACCACGATCACCGACGGCGACGCCGCCGCGGGGCGGTCGGGGACCGGCGCCGTGGTCGAAGGTGCCGAGGCCGGATCGAGGTTGATCGGCGGCGGCGGCACATTGGGATAGATCGGCTGCGCGACGGCGACCACGGGCATCGCGACGCCGGCGGCGATCACCATCGCGAGCGTTGGCTTCATGGCGTCTCCAGGCGCTTGGCGGCAAGCGTCGCGGGCTCTGACTTGGGATACAGGGTCACGACTTGCTCCAGCACGGCGCGCGCCTTGTCTGCTTGCCCGAGCGCCTGGTAGCAGTATCCCACCTTGAGCAGCGCGTCGGGGACTTTGTTCCCGCGGGGATAGACCTCGATCACCTTGCGGAACTCGACGAGCCCACGCGCAAAGTCCTTCTCGGCGTAATACGCCTCGCCGAGCCAGTACTGCGCATTGTCGGCATAGTCGTGGCGCGGATACTTGGCGATGAACGCACGCAGCGCCGCGAGCGAGTCGCCGAGCTTGCCGGCCTTGACGAGCTCGACGGCGGCGCGATAGTCGTTCGCCGCGTCGCCACCCCGATCGCTGGGTGCCTCGCGGTCGCGTGTCTTGGTCCGGGTGGCCGCGCGCGCCGAGATCGCCGAGAGCTGCGGCACGCGGCGCGTCACCTCGAGCCGGTCCGTGGTGGTCGGCACCTCGACGAGCGGCAACGCCGCGGCGCGCGGCGCCACGGGAGCCCGCCGCGACGGCGGCACGTACGCGGGCGACGACGACATCTCGAGGTCCGCCTCGGCCGCGGCCGGGCGACCCGCCGCGGCATCCCCCTCGTAGACGATCTCGGTGCCATCCTCGGTCACGCCGACCACCCGCGCCGCGTCGGGCGACGCCGTCGCCACGGACGCCGCCGGGCTCGCGGGGCCCGCGACCTCGACGGGCAACACCGGGATCGAGCCGTCGGCGCCATGGGCGCGCAGCTCGTCCAGCTGATGCTGCAGGTCGCGCAGCTTGCGGTCCTGCGCGCGGCGATCGGTGCGCAACTCGGTGACGGACTGGGTCAAACGCCGGTTGTCCTCGCGAAGCGACGACGCCGGGGTCGCACAGCCAACCGCGAACAACAGGCAGAGGTAGCGTGCGCTGGTCACGCCAAAATCGTAGGCGCTGGCCGCGTGAACTGCAAAATATCGCTCGACCACTCACCGAAGCACTTAGCGAAGTACTTCGGTAAGTGACCGCCGCGCCAGCGCGCTACTTCGTCGATGCGAGGATCTGATCGGCGCCCTGCGCGAGTAGATCATCGGCGAGCCGGTGGCCCAGCTGCTCGGCGTCGGCGGCGGGGCCGGTGACCTCGGCACGCAGGATCTTGCTGCCGTCGGGCATGCCGCACAGCCCCAGGATCCGGAGGCTGCCGCCGGGGTGATCGACCGCGTGGGCGGCGAGCGGGGTCTGGCAGCTGCCGCCCATGCGGGCGAGGAACGCGCGCTCGGCCACGACGCGGCGCTCCTCGGCCGGATCGTGGATCGCGCGGCGGATCAGCTCCGCGGTGCGGCTATCGCCGCTGCGGGTCTCGAGGCCGAGCACGCCTTGCGCCACGGCGGGGAGCGAGATCTCGATCGGGATCTGCTGGGTGATGCGGTCCCCCATGCCGAGCCGGATGAGCCCGGCGGCGGCCAGCACGATCGCATCGAACTCGCCGTCGTCCAGCTTGCGGACCCGGGTCGGCACGTTGCCGCGCAGCATCGCGATCTGGAGATCCGGACGCCGCGCGAGCAGCTGGCACTGCCGGCGCATCGACGACGTGCCGACCTTCGCGCCGTGCGGCAGCGTGTCGACCGTGACCGGGGTACGCGCACACAGCGCGTCCCACGGCACCTCTCGGGTCGACACCGCGGCGAGCACGAGCCCCGGCGCGAGCTCGGCAGGTACGTCCTTCATGCTGTGCACGGCGAGGTCCGCCTCGCGGTCGATCAGCGCCTGCTCGATCTCCTTGACGAACAGGCCCTTGCCGCCGACCTTGGCGAGCGTCACGTCGAGGATCTTGTCGCCCGACGTCTTGATGACGTTGAATTCGACGGCCAAGCCGGGCGCGATGCCGGCGAGTCGGGCCTTGACATGCTCGGCTTGCCAGAGCGCGAGGGCGCTGCCGCGCGTTGCGATCACCAGACGTTCGGTCACGTTGCTGCCTTTCGTTCAGACCTCGCCGGCGGTCCGGCGCTTGCTCGTTCGAGCGCCTGTTGCGGCTCGTTGTGATCCTCGGTGTCATCCTCGGCGCCATCCTCGGCGATCGACGGCGCTACCACCTCGGACGGCTCGTTGGGCTCCGCCGGCTGGAGATCGAAGAGCTGGCACAGGATCTCGGCGCGCAGGCCGGCTTCATCGGGGGACGCCTCGCGCAGCGCCGCGGTCGGCTGGTGCAGCAGCTTGTTGACGACCAGCTGGACCAGCCGCTGAACCGCCTCGCGCTGCTGCGCCTGCGTGTGCTCCTTGCGCGCGAGCTGGTCGAGCGTCTTCTGGAGCTCACCGTCGGCGACCCGCGCGAACCGCTCGCGGAGCGCCCGGATGGTCGGGACCACGCCCTGGGTGCGCAGCCAGTGCTCGAACTGGCCGGCCTCGTGCTCGACGATCCGCCCGGCGTGCTCGGCCGCCTTGCCGCGCTCGGCGAGGTTCGCCGCGACGACCTTCTCGAGATCGTCGATGTCGAACACGTAGACACCATCGAGCTCGCCGATCGCGGGGTCGGCGTCGCGCGGCACCGCGATGTCGATCACCACGAGCTGGCGCCAGCGCCTCGCCTTGGTGACCCGCTTGAACAGCGCCCGGGTCAGGATCGGCTCGCGCGCGCCGGTCGAGCTGATCACGACGTCGGCCTCGACCAGCAAGCCCTCGAGATCGCCCCACGGCTGGGCGATGCCGTCGATCTCGGCGGCGAGCGCCTCGGCCTTGTCCGGCGATCGGTTGGTCACCACGATGCGCTGGGCGCCGGACGCATACAGGTGACGGGCCGCGAGCGTCGACATCTTGCCCGCGCCGACCACCAGCACGCTCTTGCCCGTGAGGTTGCCGAACACGCGCTTGGCGAGATCGACCGCCACCGTCGAGACGTTGGCGGCACCGCGCGCGATCGCCGTCTCGGTCCGCACGCGCTTGGCGACGCCAAACGCGCGCTCGAGGCAGCGCCCCAGGACGGGCCCCGAGGTTCCGGCGCCGGTGGCGACGCCATAGGCCGCCTTGAGCTGGCCGAGGATCTGTGCCTCGCCGAGCACGAGCGAGTCGAGCGCGCTCGCGACCGAGAACACGTGGCGGATCGCCGCGCCGCCGCGGTGAGCGTAGAGCACGTCGGCGACCGCTCCCGGCGCCAGCCCGCGCTGGGTCGCGAGAAATCCGCGCACCGATTCGGTCGGATCGGCGCCGGGCCGGCCGACGCCGTAGACCTCGACGCGATTGCACGTCGAGATCAGAAGGGCCTCGGCGACCGGCAGCGCCGCGGTCATCGACTGCAGCGTCGGGCTGACCTCCTCGTCGCGAAACGCGAGCTTCTCACGCACCGCAACCGGCGCCGTTCGCCAGCTGATCCCGACGACAAAGAGCTCGCTCATCTCAGCCAGCCATCCGGCGCACGAGGTAGATCACGAGTACGAGCAGCGCGACGGCAAACCCGGCAAGCGTCAACCGCGCGGCGCGCCGGCCGCGCCAGCCGTAGGCCTGCCGCACGACCAAGAGCGCGGCGTAGAACATCCAGGTCACCGCCGCGAGCGGATACTCCGGGCGGTCGAGCGACTCACCGAGCTTGGAGACCCAGATCGCGCCGAGCACGAGCGCGACCGTGAAGATCGGAAACCCGACCCAGATCAGGCGGTGGCTCAGCCGATCGAGCGCCTCGAGCGGCGCGCCTTTGTCCTTGAACGCCACGGTATTGAACCGCTTGCGCCGCAGCGCACGCTCCTCGACGAGGTAGATCGCCGACAGCGCGCTCGCGAGCGCGAACACGCCGACGCCGACCGTGGCGAGCGAGATGTGGATGCGGCCGAGCGTCGATAGATCCTCGGGCGCGGCACCCGCGGGCGTCAAGCGCGCCACGACGAGCATCACCAGCGAGATCGGCATCACCGCCGCGCCGCCGAGCGTGAGCCGGTATCGCGCGCTCGCGAGCAGGTAGCCGCCGGTGATGATGAACGACAGGAAGCCGATCGCCTCGCGCACCGATTGCGCCGGGTGCACGTGCAGCGTGCCCCGCCACCCGATGTCGGCGCCGTGCGCGGCGAACGCCACGCCGACCAGGGCCACCGCGACCGGCCGCAGCTTGGCGTGGCCGCCGAGCACGAACAGTAGCGCCAGCGACGCCGCGGCGTACGCAATCACCGCGACCCAGAACGCGGGCGACGGTGCGACGGACAGCAACCGCTCGTGAGCGCTCGTCACGGCAGCAGCGGCTCGCCGATGAAGCCCTCGATCACGTCGTAGGCGGCGTCCTTGTAGATCACCGACTTCTCGAAGCAGTCGGCCCCCATCTCGTCGAGCGCCTCCTTGGACTTCACGCGACCTACGAGATCGTATGGATCTTCGTCACTTCCGGCAGAGCGCAAGAAGTGCACCGCGGGTTTCATCGCAAACGACCGGTTGAGCTCTGTCAGCGTCATGCGGTCCCCTTCGAGCGAGGCTCGGCCTTCGATCGTCCAGTTGTCCAGGCGTTCAACCGATATGAAAAGTCGCGACATTCCGTGGAAAACATTGTACCGGCCTCACGACGAGCCGGCTAGTCGGCGAGGTTGCCTTGAACCTATTGCAAGGTTACATAAGCGGAACACCGGAGGTTCGAATGGCTAGCGAGAACGTCAAGGAGCTCACTGACGAGAATTTCGAGTCGGAAGTACTCAAATCTGAGGTCCCGACCCTCGTCGATTTCTGGGCCGTCTGGTGCGGACCTTGTAAGCAGATCGCTCCCACCGTGGAAGCACTTGCCAACGAGTACAAGGGCCGAATCAAGGTCGCCAAGATGGACGTCGACCACCACCAGATCCGCCCGCAGCAGTACGGCGTGCGATCGATCCCCACCCTGCTGATCTTCAAGGGTGGCAAGGTCGTCGAACAGCTCGTCGGCGCAATGCCCCGCAGCAAGCTCGAAGCGGCGCTCCAGAAGCACCTCTAGTCCTCCTGGTAGATCGTAGGCGGCAGGCGCGATGTGGGCAAGCTGTGACACTTGCCACCTCCGGCACCTCGCGCTCGCTTGCTCGTTATTCTGGCGACGTCGAAACCGGTTCTCCGAGGCCGCGTACCTCGTGGACGACCCGCATGACCGCACCGAGTGTCGCTGCGATGCTGTTGCGCGTGTAGGGGTCGAGCTGCTTGGGCGTCCCGCGCAAACGCCGTCACGGATCGTCCTCGGCTACCGGCGACTGCGTCGGATTCGCCTTGCGCCACGCGCGCACCGCCTGGTCGGTCGTCTTGTTGATCGCCAAGAGCTCGCTCACGGCCTTGGCCCGCCCCGCGGGAGGCGAGCCTTTGAGTCCCTCGACCGGAATACGCTCGGGCCCGCGGGAGATCGCGCTTCGCGAGCTCGCGCTGGGCCCGCTTGTTGTGATCGACCCTCTCAGTAGCCGTGCTTGCGCAGCGACACGTTGGCCACGAGGCCCATCGCGAGGAAGAACGTCACCAGCGAGCTGCCGCCGTAGGAGATGAACGGCAGGGTCACGCCGACCACCGGTGCGATCCCGAGCACCATCGCGACGTTGACCACGACGTGCCAGAACGTCATAGCGGCGACGCCGGCGCAGATCACCGCGCCGATGCGGTCGCGCGCCGACAGCGCGACGTTGAGGATCCACACCAGCAGGAATCCGAAGATCGCCAGCAGCACGACCGAGCCCACGAAGCCCCACTCCTCGGCCCACACCGAGTAGGGAAAATCGGTCCAGTGCTCCGGCACGAAGTTGAACTGGTTCTGGGTGCCCTCGAGGAAGCCCTTGCCCCAGATCTTGCCGGAGCCGACCGCGTAGATCGATTGCTGGGTGTGCCAGCACTCCTTGGTCGGCGCGATGCCGCAGTCGATGAAGCCGACGATGCGCTTCTGCTGGTAGTCATGCATCGTCTCCCACAGGATGGGGATCGACAGCAGGCACGCGAGCGTGACGTGCACCATCGGCCACACCGACGGCATCGCCAGGAACCCGACCGACAGCACGATCAGCCCGAGCAGGATCGCGGTCCCGAGGTCCGGCTGCATCGCGATCAGGCAGATCGGCACGGCGAGGATCGCGAGCCGGCCGAGCAGCGCGCGCGGCGTGTAGCTCGACGGCTCGGTGTCCTGGAAGATGCGCGCGAGCACCAGGATCACCATCAGCTTGGCGAGCTCGGACGGCTGGATCCCCATGCCGCCGATGTTGAGCCAGCGGTACGTGATGCCGTGGGTATCGCCGGACGACGGTCGGCCGAGTACCCGCGCGATCAGGAGCAGGGCGATCGCGACGCCGAGGCCCGGCCACGCCACGCGCACCATCGCGCGGTAATCGACGATCGTGGCGAGCGCGAAGCCGATCACGCCGACCACCATCCACTGGACCTGGGTATCGAACTTCGCGTGGTGGCGCACGCCGCGGGTCGCCGAGTACAGGTTCAAAAGGCCGAGCGTGCATAGCGCGAGGATCACCAGGATCAGCGGCCAGTCGACCGCCGCGCGAAACCGCCGCCACCGGCTGACGCCGATCGCGGCACGCGGCAACAGCATGCCGGTCCCCCTCATGGCTTGGCTCCCTTGGCGGGGGCCGCCGGACGGACCAGCGGCGGGTTCCTGATCTTCGTGAAGTAGCCCTCGATGATCTGCTTGGCGATCGGCCACGCCACGGTGCCGCCGGCGCCGCCGTGCTCGACCAGCACGACGATCGCGATCTCGGGATCCTCGGCGGGCGCCCAGCCGGCGAACCAGGCATGCGCCGCATTGGGATTCCAGCGCTCGACGTCCTTCTCCCCGCCGTCCTTGTGGTGCTTCTTGACCTCGGCGGAGCCGGTCTTGCCCATCACGTTGACGAGGTCGACGTGGCCGTGCTCGAACGCGGTGCCGCCGGCCTCGTTGCTCACCTTCCACATGCCGCGCTTCCAGATCTCGACCAGGCTGGTCGGCGTCTTGACCAGCTTGGCGACCTGCGGCTCGTAGCTCGTGATGACGTGGCCGTCGTGCGCCTCGAGCCGATCGACGACCTGCGGAACGTAGAGCGTCCCGCCGTTGGCGAGCGCGGCATAGGCCATCGCCATCTGCAGCACGGTGACCTCGACGTCGCCCTGGCCGATCGCCGCGTTGGCCGCGTAGCCGATCTTGTAGCGCGAGGTCTTGTCGTACCAGTCCTTGGTCGGGATCCGGCCGCTGGCGTCGCCGTTGAGCCCCAGGTTGGTCGGCCGGCCGAGTCCGTACTCGGTCGCGACCTGCGCGATGCGATCGAGGCCGACCCGCTCGGCGAGCTTCCAGAAGTACGTGTCGCACGAGTGCTGGATCGCCTGCAGGAGATTGACCTTGCCGTGGGTACCGTGGCAGCTGAACACCGTGCCCGACAGCTGGTACTGGCCGGTACAGATCATGTTCTCGTCCTCGGCGGCCTGACCATCCTCGAGCGCGGCGATCGCGGTGACGAACTTGAAGATCGAGGCCGGGGGGTAGGTCATCCGCAGCGCCTTGTCGATGAACGGCTTGCGCGGATCCTGCTTGAGCATGGTCTCTTCGGCCTGGGTCAGGTGGCCGGTCATGACGTTGGGGTTGAACGACGGCCGGCTCACGATCGCGCGGATCTTGCCGGTCTTGGGCTCGACGACGACCACGCCCGCTGCGTTGACATGCGACACCGCCTTCTCGGCGAGCGCCTGGAGCTCGGCGTCGATCGTGAGCACGAGGTTGGCGCCGGGCACCGCCGGCACGCCGTGCTCACCCTGGATCAGCGCCGACGCGGTCGCTTCATCGAGCCGCTGACCGCGGGCATCGACCGCGAACCGCTCGATGCCCTTCTTGCCGCGCAGGTAGTTCTCCCACTTGTCCTCGAGCCCGTAGCGCCCGACCAGCTCGCTGGCGTCGTAGCCCTGGTTGCCGAGCCGGTCGGCCTCGGCCGCGGTCATCTGCGTCATGTAGCCGATCAGGTGCGCCGCCAGATCGCCCGCCGGATAGAACCGGTACGGCTCGTGGCGGATCTCGACGCCGGGTAACCGGGCGAGCGATTGCTCGATCAGCGCGGCGCGATCGCGGCCCTGATCCTCGAGGATCGCGATCGGCGTCCGCGCATCGCGCTTGCGACCGATCTCGAGGCGCTCGTCGATCTTGGCGATCTCGTCGTCGGACAGGCCGAGCATGCGCACGAGCTCGAGCTCGAGCACCTTGGTCAGCTGCTTGGGCACCGCGTAGATGTTGAACGCCGGCCGGTTGTCGGCGAGCGCGACGCCCTTGCGATCGAGGATCTTGCCGCGTACCGACGGCAGGTAGCGCTCCTTGACCACGTTGGACACCGTGCGCTCGTAGTAGCTCTCGCCGCGCATGACCTGGAGCTGCCATAGCCGGCCGACCAGCACGACCAGCGCGCCGATCCCGATCAGCGCGAGCCACTTGAGCCGGCGGTGCAGCTCGGGCAGCGCCGGACCGTTGCCCGAGCCGGGCCCCGCCGATTGCCGGATCAACATGCGCGTCTCCTGGGTGGCCTCGGGGTTGCCGAGGCGATGACGGTCACGACGGTCATGGCGCCAGGCCTTCGAGCGCGGCGTCGCGCTCGCGGTGGGTGCGGGCGAACGCGGCGTCGATCCGGCGGAACATCCGCCACACCAGCGGCCCGACGACCGCGGTGGCGACCGTCACGAGCGCGACGTGCGACAGCTCGGTCGACAGCTTCGCGCTCGGCATCCGGTAGCCGACGCGGGCGATCAGCGCCAGCACGGTCGCGACCAGCGCGACGAACGCCGAGAACGCGATCGACAGCGTGGCGCCGCGGACCAGGATGCGCTGCTGGACCGCGCGCGCGACCAGCGTCGTGAGCGCCAGCACGAGGGCGAACAGGCCGGGTGGGGCACCCGAGATCAGGTCGATCAGGTAGCCGAGCGCGATCGCCCCGCCGATCGCCGGCGACACCTGGCGGCGCGCGGTCAGCCCGAGGTACGCCGCGGTCAGCGCGCCGACGTCGGGGATCGCGTCGTCGATCCACGGCAGCAACCGCCAGATCGATGCCACGACGACGCACAGCAGATAGGCGGCCAGCACGATCGTCGCGGTCCTCACAGCGGCCTCGTCCCGAAAGCGGGCTCGCTGCGGCGTCGCAGCTTGGCGTCCGGATCGGGCGGCGGTGGTGGCGCCAGCAGCACCATCACGGCGCGCACGCGTGACACGTCGACGGTGGGCCTGACCTCCACGCTCTGAAACATCCCGTCGTCGCCAATGATCTTCGAGATCTTGCCGACCACGAGCCCGGCCGGGAAGCTCGCGCCCAGGCCGCTGGTCACGACCTCGTCCCCGATCTTGACCTTGGAATCAGGCCCCGGCCCCTGCCGGCCCTGGCGCTCGAGCCACTCGATCTTGCACGCATAGGAGTCTGGCCGCCCGAGGCCCACCAGCAAGCCGCGCACGCCGCTGGCCTGTGCGGCCGGTTGGGCGGGATCACGGATCACGACGTCGATCCGCGATCCGGGATCGCTGATCAGCACGACATCGGCGTAGTTGCCGTAGACCCGGTCGACGCGGCCGACCGGCCCCTCCGACGTGATCACGGGCATGTCGGTCGCGACCTCGCGCTCGCCGCGATCGATCTTGAGCCGCAGGACGCGAAACTGCGGCGACAGCGGCGCGCCGATCACCCGCGCGCCGAGCGTATCGGCCGGCGTCCGCTTCTTGACCACGGCGAGATCCTCGAGCGCCGCGACGTCGTACGCCTTGCGCGTCATCGCGGCGAGATCCCTGCGCAGCCGCTCGTTGTCGTCGCGCAGCTCGCGGTTCTCGGCCTCGATGTCGACCAGCGCGACGTAGCGCGACCAGGTGCCACCGATGCCCTCGATGATCCACGACACGCCGGTCTCGAGCGGCGCGGTGATCCGCAGCAGCGCCTCGTCGAGCGCCGACGGCGTACCCCGCGACAGGCTGGCCCGGAGCACGAGCGCCGGCAACAGGATCAGGAAGCCGGTCAGCGACCAGTCGACAAGTCGGCGGCGCAGCGTCATGGCGCCCTGCCTACTTGCCCGTACACGCCCCGCTCGCCCGTGTGTCTACGGATCCCGCGCACCCGCATGTGCTACCGCAGCGCGATCTCGCGGAGCAAGCCGAGCTCGTCGAGCACCTTGCCGGTGCCGAGCACCACGGCGAGCTGCGGGTTCTCGCAGACCATGACGGGCAGCCCGGTCTCTTCGCGCAGCAGGACGTCGAGGTTCTTGAGCTGCGCGCCACCGCCGGACAACACGATGCCCTTGTCGACGATGTCGGCCGATAGCTCGGGCGGCGTCCGCTCGAGCACCGAGCGCACGGCGTCGACGATCGCGTTGACCGGCTCCTGCAGCGCCTCGCGGATCTCGTCGCTGTTGACCATCAGGGTCTTGGGCACACCGGCGACCAGGTCGCGACCCTTGACCTCGACGGTCAGCGGCTCCTCGAGTGGATACGCCGAGCCGATCTCCTTCTTGATGATCTCGGCGGTGCGCTCGCCGATCAGGAGGTTGTACTTGCGCTTGATGTACTGGACGATCGCCTCGTCCATCTTGTCGCCGGCGACGCGGATCGACTTCGACAGCACCACGCCGGCGAGCGCGATCACGGCGACCTCGGTGGTCCCGCCGCCGATGTCGACGATCATGTTGCCGGTCGGCTCGGTGATCGGCAGCCCGCCGCCGATCGCGGCGGCCATCGGCTCCTCGATCAGATAGACCTCGCGCGCGGCCGCGGCCAGCGCGGAGTCGCGCACGGCGCGCTTCTCGACCTCGGTGATCCCCGACGGCACGCTGACGATCACACGGGGCCGCACCAGGGTGCGCCGCTGATGCGCCTTCTGGATGAAGTAGCGCAGCATCGCCTCGGTGACCTCGAAGTCTGCGATCACGCCATCTTTCATGGGACGGATCGCGACGATGTTGCCCGGCGTACGACCGAGCATCTCCTTGGCTTCCTTGCCAACCGCCAGCACTTTCTTGGGACCGCCCTGCGATGACGCCTGGACCGCAACCACACTCGGTTCGTTCGCGACGATACCTCGACCCTTCACGAAGGTCAGCGTGGTCGCAGTTCCGAGATCGATAGCGAGGTCGTTGGAAAACATTCCGTAGACCCAATCGAAGAGCATGGTGGTTCCTGGCGTGGACGCGCTGCAGCGCGCGCGTAGAGAATGAAGCGAAAGGCAGCCTCGGTCACACGCACCGAATGGCTGTGCGGGGTTATCACGCGTCTGTCCACAGGTGCAAGACAATCTTGGCACGTCGCGGTAGCACCGAATCGGCGACATTCGGGGTGGCCGCGCGCCTTGTACCCCACTCCCTCGGTGGCTAGGATGCCCCGCCTGCCGTAGAACCGGCCGAGTCTCTCATGCTTGAACAAATGCGCCGTCAGGGCGCCTCGATCTTCATCTACTTGATCTTCGGTCTTTTGATCGTGATCTTCGTGATCAACTTTGCTCCGTCGCGACACAATGGCGACGGCGGGGGGGGCTGCAGTACGACGAGCAATACGGTGGTGGCCGTCGATGGCACCGAGGCGAATCAGACCTCGTATTTTGTGGCGTACTTCGCACGGGCCCAGAGGTTCTCCGGCACCAGCACGCGACAGAAAGTCTACCTGGCCCTCGATATCCTGATCCGCCGCGAGCTGCTCGCGCAACAGGGCACCGCGCTAGGGCTCCACACGACCGGTGACCTGGCCGATGAGGAGATCAAGCGCGGCCGGCTGTTCATCGCCGGGGAGGCAGAAGACGCCCACGGCATCTACTTCGATGAAGAGTTCTTTAACTACAAGAAGTGGAAGAACTGGGTCGCCAGCCTCAACAATATCTCGCCGGGCAGCTACACGGAAGAGCAGGCGCGTGGCCTGCAGGCCGCGCTGACCAGCGAGGTACTCGCGGGCTCGGTCCGGGTGTCGCGCGACGAGGCCCTGGCCGACTTCCTCTACGATAACGATACCGCGACGTACGACGTGGTCTCGTTCGACGCCGGAAAGTACCGGCGCGCGCTCCAGATCACCGACGCCGACCTCAAGCGCTACCTCGAGGCTCATGGCGCCGACGTCCAGGCTCGCTACAAGGCCGACGAGCGCACGTACAAGGGCGTCAAGCCGGAGCTCGCGATCCGGCAGATCTTCATTCCGAAGGCGCGCCCCGAAGCCGCCAAGCCCGCCGACGACAAGACCGCCAAGGCGGCTGACAAGAAGCCCGCCGACGACAAGACCGCCAAGGCGGCTGACAAGAAGCCCGCCGACGACAAGACCGCCAAGGCGGCTGACAAGAAGCCCACCGACGACAAGACCGCCAAGACGGCTGACAGGAAGACCACCGACGACAAGGCCGACAAGAAGCCGGGCGTCGGCGATGCACCCAAGCCGTATGGTCTGCCGGTGGACGTTGCCAAGGCCAAGCTCGAGGCGGCCCGCGCCTCGATCGCTGCGGGCAAGCTCACGTTCGTCGAGGCCGAGAAGCAGCTCGCGGCGGATGCGTCCGAGGATGCGCCCGCGACCAACGGCGACCGCGGCTGGCACAAGATCGACGCGCCCGGTCTCGACGAGAAAGCTGTCGACGACGCCGTGAAGACCCTCAAGGCCGGCGAGATGACCCCGGTGATCACCACCGATCGCGGGGTCTACCTCGTGATCGCGACCGAGAAGCGCGAAGGCGACCTCAGCTTCGATCAGGTCAAGCTGGAGATCGCCAAGGAGCTCGCCAGGGCGGCCTGGGGCAAGGAAGCCGCGAAGCGCGGTGCGCTCGAGGCGCTCGCCAAGGCCCAGGCCGGCAAGGGCCTCGATCAGCTGTTCGAGCGCGAGCTGGTCAAGCCGCCCGGCGGCGGCATCGAGGACATCATCAACAATCCGAGCATCCCGGACGAGCAGAAGCAGCAGATCATCCAGGAGTACATGAAGCGCTTGCAGCAGCAGCAGAAGCACGGCGCGCTCGAGGTTCACGAACAAGACGTGCCGGTGGCCTGGTATGCCGACGCTGACGGCTCGGGGACCGGATCGGCGGGCGCTGCCACGCCTGCGGCGGGCGCTGCTGCCCCGGCGGCGGCTCCGGCTGCCCCGGCGGCGGGGAGCGCCGGCAGTGCGGCAGGCAAGGCCCCTGCTGTCGCGGCGCCCGCCGCGGCACCCGCGCCAGTCATCGTGGCGGCATCGACCGAAGTGCTGCCGGAGCTCGGCACGGTGGCTCCCGCCAAGGTCAACCGCCTGGGCCCGTCGCCGCGCCAGCTCGCGATGCCCGGGATCGGCCGCAGCAAGGACGCGATCAACGCATTGTTCGACGAGCTGATGCCGGGTGGTCTGGCGAAGCATGTCTACGAAGGCGATGGCGACAGCTACGTCGTGATCCAGCTGATCGACCGCGCACACCCGAAGGTAGAGGAGTTCGACAAGACAGCCGACGTCGAGATTTCCAGGATGCGAGAAGCGCGGGGCAAGGCGACCGTGCGCGACTGGCTCAAGCACCGTTGCGAGGACCTCACCAAGGCCGGCAAGATCCGCCCCGCGGCCGAGCGGATCCGCGAGACCGACGACAAGGGCAATCCGGCGCCGACGATCTATAAGCCGTGCACCTACTTCGATAACATCGTGCGCTAGGGCCAGGACGCGTATTCTGCGATGGTGCGCCGCACGCCTCGATCCTGGCCCTGGCGCCCGCGCCCGTCTTACCAGCCGACCGGCCAGGGTCCCCTCCCCGTCGTACCCCGACCGTGATCAACATCGATCGGTCAGGGCACTAGCGGGCTCGCAACCGCGCACGAATCCGCGATTTTCGGTAACTTCAGGCGAGTGTCCTACGGAGGACCCGCTACCCCACGGCGCCTGCCGTTCCACTTCCAAGCCCATGGAGGTGTAGGCCGGCTCGCGCTCACCGAGTTGGCCGTCGGTCCCATCACAGTCGACAAGCTCGAGCTCGAGGTCAGCGAGCTGGGGACCGAGCCAGGCGCAGCCGCCGCGGAGCGGTTTCAGCGCCGGCGCACCCGCCTGCGCGGGCTCGCAGTTCGGCTCACCCAGCCCGCGCTCGACGAGCGGGTCGCGCAAGTCGCCAAGCAGCTGGCCGGGATCGGCATCACCCAGCTGGCCGCGCGGCTCAACGACGGCTACGTGTCCGTGCGCGCCCGGGCCGCCGATGGGCTCGCGGCGGCGGATCTGTCGCTCCGGGTCGAGCTCGTGAGCTCCGGGGCGCAGCTGCGGGCGCTCGTCAGCGCGATCCGCGTCCACGGGCACCTCCCGACCCCGGGCCCCGTCATCGCCGATCGACTGCTCGTCGCGCTGCTCGGGGCCGGTGATGTCACGAGCACGCCCGAGCGACCGAGCGTGCGCGGGCTGTGCGACGTCGAGGTCGACCTGGTCGGCACGCTGCTCTGGCTGACGCTGCCGCCGAGCGGGTGGCGACTGCCGGCGGTGTCCGAGATCGAGCTGACGCATATCCGGATCGCGCGCGGTGCGATCGAAGTCTCGTACGGGCCTGCCGGCACGCGGACCGGCGAGCTCGGCGTTCGCCAACCGACCCACCAGCTCGCCGCGGCGCACGACCTCATGCACTCGGTCGATCAGCAGCTGCGTGGCGGGCACTTCGAGGACGCGATGCGCGGATACCGCGCGTTGCTCGCCGCGAGCGGGCCGGACCAGCCGTTGCTGCTCGAGCGGATCCTCGCGCTCGCCGCGGCGCGGCCGGCGTGGTTCTTCGACGGGCTCGAGCTGGCGCGCCAGGCGCTCGGCCGGTGGCCGAAGTTCGCACCGGCGCATGCCGCGCTGGCGTCGATCACGCTCGCCCAGGGCGACGCCCGCCAGGCCGCGAAGCACCTCGAGCAGGTCGCGCGGCTCGCCAGCGCCGAGGTCGATGACGATCAGGCCGCGCTCGCCGCGCTCGCCGCCGCGCGGCTGCTCCGGGTGCTCGACGCCAAGGCGGCAACCCAGCTATTCCAGCTCGCGATCGAGCACGATCCCGGCTCGGCAGAGGCCGCCGATTCGCTGGCCGACCGACTCGCCGACGAGCAGCGCTGGCCCGAGCTGGTGCGGCTCGTACGCGCCCGGGCCGGCGCGACCACCCACCCCGCGCGCACCGTGCAGCTCCACCTCCGGCTCGCCGATGTGTTCATGCACCGCCTCGGCGACGCCGCCGGCGCACGCCACGAGCTCGCCGCCGCCCGCGCGCTCGCACCCGACGATCCGGCGATCCATGAGATGACCGCCCGGATCCTGGTCGCCAGCGATCCGATGGCAGCGATCGCGGCATGGCGCGAGGTCGCGCGGCTCGCCGAGCTGCGCGGCGATCACCGGACCTGCGCGCGCGCCTGGGCGCAGCTCGGCGAGCTCTATGCCGGCGAGCTGTCCGACGAGCCCCCGCGCGGGGGCGTCGCCCCAGCCGAGGACGCATGGCGGCGCGCCCTCGAGCTCGATCCGCTACAGGCCGACGCGCTGGTCGGGCTCGCCGCCACCGCGGCCGATCGCAACGACCACGCGATCGCCGCCGATCTCTACGAGCGGCTGCGCGGGCTCGGGCTCGGGCAAGCCATCGCCGCGCGCCACGAGCTGGCGCTCGCGCGCTCGCTGCTCGCGCTCGGCCGCAACGACGACGCGCGCACCAGCCTGCGGCGGGCGGCGCTCGCGGGCGGCGAGATCTCCGCCGAGGCGCACGCGGCGCTCGCCGAGATCGCCAACCTGACGCTCGACCGCGAGCACGCCGCCGCGGAGCTCGAGATCGCGATCACCGGGCTGTCCGAGCTCGCGCTCGCCCCGCCCGGCGACGCGCGGTTGTCGGCGCGCGCCGCCGAGCTCGCGTCGACGCGCGCGGCGCTGCTCGACCAGGCCGGGCAGCTGGCCGCCGCGGCCGCCGACTGGCAGCGCGCCCACGCGCTCGCGCAAGGCGCCGCACCCGAGATCGCCCGCACCGCCGCCCGCACGTTGCTCGCGCGCGCCGGCGACGACGTGGGCCTCGAGCATCGCTGGATCGACGCGGTGCTCGCCACCGCCCCACCGCCCGCCGAGCGCGCCCAGCTGCTGGTCCGCCGCGCCGGTGTCCAGCGCCGGGAGCGATCCCCGGATCTCGCGGCGGCGATCGCCGATCTCCGCGCGGCGGTCGAGCTCACCGCCGCCGACGACGCCACCGGCGCCACCCGGCGCCACGCGTATCAGCTCCAGGCCGAGTTGTACGCCATCACCGGCGACCTGCGGGCTCGCGCCGAGGCGTTCACGGCGCTGGTGGGATTGGCCGGCGATGTCGCCGACAACGCCGACGAAGCCGGCCCGCCAGAACCGCTGGGCTCGATCGAGCGCGAGGCCGCAGCCGCCGCCGCGTGGCTCGCGGCCGACGACCCGGCGGCGGCCTTGCCCCATGCCGCGCGCGCCGATGCGCAGCTGACAGCGCTGCCACCCGCCGCCGGCGTCTCCGCGGCGCTGCGACACGACGTGCGCGTCACGCTCGGCGAAGCCGCCTGGCGGCAGCGCGCCTGGCGCGACGTGATCCAGGCGTACCGCGGCCTGCTCGAAGCCCCCGACCTCGAGTCACCGCAGATCGCCACGTTCCGCTACCGACTCGCCCTCGCTGCCGATCGCGCCGGCGAACCGTCGATCGCGCTGGCGGCCCTGCGCCCGCTGCTCGATGACCCGGCGCTGATGCGCGGCTCGCCGCCCGAGCTTCGCGCCCAGGTGCTCCGGCTGTTCGCCGATCTCGCCGAACGCGCCGGCGAGCTGGTCGACGCGGCGACCGCGCTCGAGAGCTTCGCCGCGATTGGCGGCGACGGGTCGGCGACCGCGCGCGCCGACGCGGTGTATCGCGCCGGGGAGCTGTTCCGGCGCGCCGAGCGCGGCGACGACTCGATCCGCTGCCTCGAGACGGCGCTGCGGATCTCCGACGCTCACCTGCCCGCCCTCGACGCGCTCGAAGCCGCGTGGCGCGAGCGCGGCGATCTCGACCGCGTCGCGGTGATCCTGGGCCGCAAGGTCGCGGCCACGGCCCGGCACCCGGCGCGCCAGAAGCCGCTGCTGTCGCGGCTCGGCGATCTCCAGGATCAGCTCGGTCGGCCCGACGTCGCGCTCGCCACCCACCAGCGCGCGCTCGAGATCGATCCGATCTGGCGGCCGTCGCTGCGCTACGTGACGCTCGGCCTGCGCGACGCTGGCCAGGTGGTCGCCGCAGCCGGCGGGCTCGCCCAGCTCGCCGGCGAGCTGCACGGCGATCACGGCGTCGATCTCGTGATCGTCACCCACGAGCGCCAGATCGCCGCCGAGGCGCTCGCCGACCTGGTCGCCAAGCTCGACGACGCGCAGCTCGACGCGGTGCGCGCGGTGACCCGCCCGGCACTCGAGCGCGCCGCGCTCGACAACGCGGATGTCGCCGCCGGCCTGGCGCGCCTGCGCGGTGAGACGGCGCCGACGATCCCGGCCACGGCGCGCAGCGAGGACAATACCCACAGCGGGCGCATGGCCACCGCCGGCAGCAATGCGCGATCGCTGCACGCCGCCGCCGCCCGCGATCGCGAGGCTGGCAAGCTCGAGCAGGCGTTCGCGGCGCTCGAGACCGCGAACCACATCCAGCCGGGCGATCTCGCGGTACTGCGCGAGCTGGTCGAGATCGCGACCCAGCTCCACGACTACCCGGCGGCCTCGCGCCACCTGACCTCGCTCGCCCTCCGACTCAGGGGCGCCCGCCGCGGCGATGCGCTGCTCGAGCTCGCCGACCTGTACTACGACCAGCTCGACGACGCCGTGCGCGGCCGCGACGCCATGCGCCGCGCCGCCGACGCGTTTGGCAGCGGATCGCGGCGCGACGCCACCCTGCGCATGCTCGCGACGGAAGCGGGCACCCACCTCGCCTGGGATGTCGCGGTCGACGCGCTGATCTCGATCGCGGTCGAGAAGCGCACGCAGGCCGACTTCACGAGCCTCGCGACCGCGTTGCTGCGCGCCGGCCGCGACGCCGACGCGCTGGCGGTGATCGAAGGCGCCACCGTGGCGAACCGGTTCGACGACGATGGCGATCTGCTCCACCAGCTCCAGCTCGAGATCCAACGCAAGACCGACCTCGTACGCGCGCTCGAGGAACGCGCTGTCGGGGCCTCGCCCGACGAGGCTGAGGCGCTGCGCGACGAGGCGCAGCAGCTCCGCATCGCGATCGGCCAGCCCGGGGCGGAGCCGCTGCAGGACACCGCCGTGCCCGCGAACGAAGCGCCGAAGGCCGAGACCGCCCCATGGCCGGCGCGCACCAAGACCCGACCCGGGCTTCCGAACCGCGCGGTGACGCCCGCGGCGAGCGCATCCCGGCCGAGGCTGGCTGCGCCCGCCCCGGCGCCTCGCGCCGAGGGGCCGGCAAGCGGCGTTCCGATCGCCGCGTTCGATCCACCGCCGCCGAGCAGCCCGCCGAGCAGCCCACCGAGCAGCCCGCTGAACGGTGCGCCCGCGCTGCCGACGGCTGACACCAGCGCCGAACCGCGCACGTATGGCCAGGCCTCCGATAACGCCACGGTGGAGGATCGCGCCGACGACACGGCGAGTGGGGCCCTGTACAGCGATGCGATCCCCGCCGCCGTCGACCCGAGCGTGGAGCGTCGCGTGGTCAGCGCACGGAGCGGCCTGCTCGTCGATCTGCCCCCGATCCCGCGGCCGCGTGATGATGGACGCGGCGCGGCCGTGGCACCGCCGCGCGAATCGCCCGGCGCAACTCGTGCCGACGATGGTCTCGCGAACACGACCGAGCCACCCAGCCACAGCGACGCGATCGTGGTGCCATACGCCGGTGCTCCCGGCGCCGAGCCGTCCGCTCACGCCGCCAACGGTCCCGGCGTTGCCCCCGATGTCACGCCCAGCGCGACCACCCACCATCCGAGCACCGATGCGTCGGGCCCCGTCGCTGCGGCGGATGCCGGCCTCGCCGAGCAGCTCGCCTTGGTGCGGCCCTCCGCCCACGCCGCCGCTCCCCACGACACCGCGGCGGCGGATGCTGCCGCGGCGGCGGCGGTCGCCCCCGATGTCACCGCCGACGCCACGGCCCATGCGGCCCGCGCTGCGAGCATCGCCTCCGATGTGGTCGCCAGCGCCGACGCCCACGCTCCGAGCGTTGCCCCCGATGTCACGCCCAGCGCGACCGCCCACCGTCCGAGTGCCGGCTCGCCGGACCCCGTCGCTGCGGCAGATGCGGGCCTCGCCGAGCAACTCGCCTCCGTGCCGCCGTCCGCCCACACCGCAGCTTCCCACGACACGGCGGCGGCGGTTGCCGATGCGGAAAGCGGCGCACCGGATGCCACCGAGGGCGCCGCGGCCCCTGAGATCCTCGCTGCGAACGTTGCCCCCGATGGCGCCGCCGTCCACCCTCCCGGCGCCGACTCACCGGACACCGTCGCTGCGACCGATGCGGGCCTTGCCCAGCAAGTCGCCTCGGTGCCGCTCGCCTCCTACGCCGCCGCTTCCCACGCCACCGCGGCGTCGGTTGCCGATGCGGAAAGCGGCGCACCGGATACCGATGGCGCCGCGGTCCCCGCGGTCCGTGCTGCGAGCGTTGCCCCCGATGTCGCCGCCAGCGCCGCCGCCCACCGTCCGGGCGCCGACTCGCCGGACACCGTCGCTGCGACCGATGCGGGCCTTGCCCAGCAACTCGCCTCGGTGCCGCTCGCCTCCTACGCCGCCGCTTCCCACGCCACCGCGGCGGCGGTTGCCGATGCGGAAAGCGGCGCACCGGATGCTACCGACGGCGCCGCGGCCCCCGCGGTCCCCGCGGTCGGTGCTGCGAGCGTTGCCCCCGATGTCGCCCCCAGCGCCGCCGCCCACCGTCCGGGCGCCGACTCGCCGGACACCGTCGCTGCGACCGATGCGGGCCTTGCCCAGCAACTCGCCTCGGTGCCGCTCTCGGCCTACGCCGCCGCTTCCCACGCCACCGCGGCGGCGGTTGCCGATGCGGAAAGCGGCGCCCCGGATGCCGCCGATGGCGCCGCGGCCCCTGCGATCCCTGCTGCGAACGTTGCGCTCGATGTCGCTGCCTCTCCCCGTCCGGGCGCGGACTCACCGGCCCCCAGCACGGCGACCGATGCAGACGTCGCCCAGCAACTCGCCTCGGTGCCGCTCGCCGCCCACGCCGCCGCTTCCCACGACGCCGCGGCGTCGGATGCCGGTGCTGCGCCCCCTGGCCGCGATGGCGCGGCCGCGGCGCAAGACCCGACCGGCCAGCCACCGCGGACCGTCGCTGTTGCCGATGGGCCGCGCGACGATACCAACGGCACGGCGGCCGACCACGCGGGTACGCCTCCGCTGGGCGCCTTCGCTGCTTGGGATGCCGCTGAGCCGCTCGCCACAGCGCCGCCAGCCGCCGACGCGCCAGCTTCCGACACTGCGAGCGCTGCCCCCGATGCCTCCCGCGGCGCGGCGGTGTCCGGCGGGGACGCCCAATCGCTGCGCACGACCGCTTGGGCTGCGGATGCTGCGAGGGTCCTCCCCGATGTCGCCGCCAGCTCCGCCGGCGACGGTCCGGGCGACGAACCGCCGGGCACCATCCGCGGTACGAACGAGGGCGCCGACGAGCACCCCGCACCCACGTTCACCGACGCCGGCGATCCGCACGGCCCCGCCAACTCGCCCACGGCGACGCAACGGCGGCCGGAAACCGGTGATCCGCGCGGCCCTGGCGAGTCGCGCGTGACCGCCCCCGGGCTGATCCCCGAGCCGCCGCCGGCTCGCATCGACGTATCGCTCACCGACGACAGCTGGACCCCCGAGCCGCGTGCGGTCCCCCACCGCAGCGCCGCGCCCACGCAACCACCCGGCCCCGCAGCGCCGCGTCCTGATCGCGCGAGCACAGCGCCGTTCTCCGACCGTGCGAGCTCGGAGTCGCGCACGATGAGCCTGCCCGGACTGATCCCGGCGCGGCCACCCGCTCGTGTCGACGCCGCGCCTACCACGGGCAACCCGGCCGGCGGGCCGCGGCCCGCGACCCGTCAGAGCACGCAGCCGCCGGATCTCGCCGGCGCGCGTCCCGAGCGGGCTGACGCCGCGCCGGCGGCCAACCGCGCGCCGGACCCTCGCACGCCCCGCCGCACGCCGACGTCCACGCAGCCGCTCCCGGTTCGCATCGACCCTGCGGGGCCGCGCGCGACGACGCGACGCGACATCGCGCAGCCGCCCGCGCTGGCCGGCTCCACCAGCCGCGCGGCACCGCAGGACGATGACCTTGCGGTTCCCACAGCGGGCATCGGTGCCGAGCCCCCGCTCCCCGTCGTAGCGACGCCGCCGCGGTCCCGCGGACGCTTCACGTCACCGGCGGCGGGCCGCATCAAGCTGATCCCGGGCGCCGTGACGCGGCCCGGGCTGGGCTCGCTGCGGGCGCCGTACGCCGATCCGGGCGAGTCGGCCGAATCCGATGACTCGAGCGGGGGCTGGCAGTCGGTCTCGAACCCCGCGCTGACGTCGAGCCGGGGCGCGTCGCACCCCGAGCCCGAGCCGGCGGGCGAAGACGACGACGAGATCGCAATCCCGTCGGTGACGATCAGCGGAACGTCCGAAGAGACCGCGATGGCGCTCCTGCTCGCCGCGGCGTCCGCCAATCGCGAGCGGCTGTTCGCCGCGCGGCGCTCCGATCCCGATGATCCCGCGCTGCTGCTCGCGGTGCTCGCCCACCTCGGCGATCGCGAGCCGGCGGTTCGCCGCGAGCTCCTCGAGGAGACCGTCCGCACCAGCCACGGTCGCGCGCAGTCGATCGCGCTGCACGAGCTGGCCGTGATCGCCCGCGAGGCCCGCGACGCGGTGCGTGCGACCGGGCTGTGGATCCGCGCGTACGAGGCCGATCCCAGCTACCCGCCCGTGTGGATGCCGCTCGCCGACGCGCTCGCCGCGTCCGACGACTACGAGACGGCGCGCGAGCTGTACGACGCCGTCGCTCACTCCGCGGACTACGACGCTGCCCGCCGCGCGTTCGCCGCGGACCGCGCCGAGGCGCTCGGACGGGACGACTCGATCATCTCGGGCGAGATCAAGCCGCGTGGCGCGACCGACGTCGAGGAGGCCAAGCAGCTCGCCGAGAACGAGGACTGGCCCGGCGCGATCGACGCGGCCGAGCGCGCCGCGGCAGCGCGCCCCAACGACACCGCGATCCTCGAGGTCCTCGAGCGGATCTACTTCGCCTCGGGCAATGTCACCAAGGCGTCCGATGCGATCGGGCGCCAGCTCACGCTCGCCGACGACCCCGGACAGCGGGCCGCGCTGTGGCGCCGCCGCGCGCGGATGTACCGCGACGCACTCGGCCGCGACGCCGAGGCATATCGCTGCCTCAAGGAGGCGCACCATTGCTCGCCAGCCGACCCCGAGATCGCCTATCAGCTCCGCACCGCCGCGATGGTGCGCGGGGAGTGGCCGCTCGCCGCACAGCTGCTGTATCGCGAGATCGCCGCGGCGTCGAACCCGCGCGACCGCGGGGCGCTGCACCTCGAGCTCGCGCTGATCTACCAGGAGCGGCTCGACGATCACTCGCAGGCGCAGGCCAACCTCGAGCAGGCGCTCGCGTTCGATCCCACGATCCCCGCGGTCAAGCTGCCGCTCGCGCGCCGCTACGAGGCGATCGGCCGGTCGAGCGACGCCGCCCGGCTCTATGAAGAGGCCGCCGTCACGGCGCGCGCCGCAGACCGCGCGAGCTTGCTCGACGCCGCGGCCCGCTGCCGCGCGACCGCCGCCGAGGCCGCCGAGCCCGATCTCGCGGCCCAGCTCGATCGCGCCGAGGCCGCAGGCGATCTCGACGCGGCGCTCGATCTCGCCGACCAGCTGTGGCAGGCCGAGCCCGGGCACCCCGCCGCGTTTCGCGTGCTCGCGAACGTGAACCGCACCTCGGGTGACCTCGCCGCCCTGACCGAGCTCACCCGCATCCGGGCGAGCGGCGCGGAGACCGCCGAGGAGCGCGCCACCGCGTGGCTCGAGGTCGCGCGGCTCGCCGAGGAGATCGGCGCGCTCGATCAGGCGGCGCGCGCCTACGACCTCGCGCTGATCGAGGACCCCGGCCACGTCGGTGCGCTCGATGCCCGCGGCGCGCTCGCGTTCCGGCTCGCCGACTTCGCGACCGCGGACCTGATCTACCGCGACCTCGGGACCGGCGAGTCGGTGCTCGGTGACGACGAGCTCGCCCTGCGCCGCTCGATCATCGCCGAGCAGCTCGGCCGCGACAGCGAGTCGCTTCATCTCGCGCAGATCGCCGCGAGCCTGGCGCCCGGCCGGCGCGACGTGATGATGCGGGTCCAGGAGCTCGCCACCCGGATCGGCGAGCTGACCATCGCGATGGCCGCCGCGCGCCACGTCCTCGAGCTGGTGCCGCTCGACGAGGACGACGCGCTGCTCACCACCCACTTCGCGCTGATCGAGCTGCTCCGCGAGGCCGGCCAGCTCGACGAGGCCGTGACCCATCTCGAGAAGATCCTCCGCGATCATCCGGTCCACTCGGGAGCGATCGAGGCGCTCGCGCAGGTCCACGCCGCCCGCGGCGACTGGCCGGCCGCCACGCGCTACCTGTACCAACTGGTGCCGCTCGCGCCGTCACCGGTGCACCGCGCCGAGCGGCTGTACCAGCTCGGCGAGGCGGTGCTGGTCCACGTCAACGATGTCGACCGCGCTGACGACGTGTTTCTGCGCGCGTCCGATCTCGATCCGAGCCACGTCCCCACCCTGCGCCGGCTGCTCGACGTGTACTGGCGCGCCGACGATCCGGGCGGCATCGTCGAGGTCGCCACCGAGCTCGCCGACAAGGATGCGCTGATCAGCAGCGCGACGTCAGACGCCACGCTGGCCCACGCGCTGGTCGCGGCCGCATTGGTCGGCGATACCCAGCTCGCGCAGCTCATCCAGGCCGCGCTGGGCGACGCCAGCCCGCGACTGATCGCCCACGCGCTCGCCGAGCTCGCCGGGCGCAGCGGTCGCCTGCAGCTCGGCACCGCGTCGACCGCGATCACCGAGCTCGCGCGGCGCGGCGTACTCGACCTCGCGAAGCTGCGGGCAGCCGCCGCCGGGACCCCCGCCGCGAGCTCGCTGTAGCCGCCATATCCGAGCGAATCGGCGCGGCTAACTGTCACCCCGAACGGGACTATTGACGGCTATGTAAGCGTGGTTACGTTGGCAATCGCCATGAAGCTAGACAAGCTGACTGTGAAAGCCCAGGAGGCGATCGCCGCGGCGCGCGACGTCGCGATGGCGATGCACCACGCAGAAGTTCGCCCCGAGCACCTGCTCGTTGCGTTGCTCGAACAAGACGGCGGGGTCGTGCCGCGGATCCTCGCCAAGATCGGCGCGGATGCCCGCGTCGTCCGCACCGACCTCGGCCGCACGTTCGAGAAGTTCCCGCGCGCCCGCGGCGCGGCGCTCGATATCGAAGCGGGCCGCGCGTTCAAGGATGTGTGGGAAGCCGCGGGTCATGAAGCCGAGGCGATGAAGGACGAGTTCATCTCGACCGAGCACTTCCTGATCGCGCTGTCCGATAGCAAGTCGGGCGCGGGAGAAGCGCTGACCAGCGCGGGCGCCCGCAAGGAAGCGATTCTCGAGGCACTCGTCGCGGTCCGCGGCAACCAGCGCGTCCAGGACGCGGATCCGGAAGCCAAGTACGAGGCGCTCGAGCGCTATACCCGCGATCTCACGCGGCTGGCTCGGCTCGACAAGCTCGATCCGGTGATCGGCCGCGACGAGGAGATCCGGCGCACGATCCAGATCCTGTCGCGCCGGACCAAGAATAACCCCGTGCTCGTCGGTGAGGCCGGCGTCGGCAAGACCGCGGTCGTCGAGGGCCTCGCCCAGCGGATCGCCAAGGGCGACGTCCCCGAATCGCTGCGCGACAAGCGGATCTGCTCGCTCGATCTCGGCGCGCTGATCGCCGGCGCCAAGTATCGCGGCGAGTTCGAGGAGCGCCTGAAGGCCGTCCTCAAGGAGGTGACCGCCGCCGCGGGCGAGGTCATCATGTTCATCGACGAGCTGCACACGCTGGTCGGCGCCGGCGCCGCCGAGGGCGCGACCGACGCGGCCAATCTGCTCAAGCCCGCGCTCGCGCGCGGCGAGCTGCGCTGCATCGGCGCGACCACGCTCGACGAATACCGCAAGCACATCGAGAAGGATAAGGCTCTCGAGCGCCGGTTCCAGCCGGTCATGATCGAGGAGCCCTCGGTCGACAACACGATCGCGATCCTGCGCGGCCTCAAGGATAAGTACGAGGTCCACCACGGGATCCGGATCCGCGACGCCGCGCTGGTGGCTGCCGCGAAGCTGTCGCACCGCTACATCCCGTCGCGCCAGCTGCCCGACAAGGCGATCGATCTGGTCGATGAAGCGGCGTCGCGCCTCAAGATGGAGATCGAGAGCGTGCCCACCCCGATCGACACCCTCGAGCGCCGCGTGATGACGCTCGAGGTCGAGCGCTCCGCCCTCGAGCGCGAAGACGATCGCCGATCGCGCCAGCGGCTTCCGGAGGTCGTCCGCGAGATCGCCGAGCTCAAGGAGCAGGCGTCGGGGATGAAGGCGCAGTGGCAGCGCGAGCGCGAGCTGATCAAGAGCCTGCGCCTCAAGAAGGAGAAGCTCGAGCAGCTCAAGGCGGACGCCGAGCGGCTGCAGCGCCAGGGCGACTACGCGCGCGCCTCGGAGCTGCGGTTCGGCTCGATCCCCGAGCTCGAGAAGGACACCAAGGTGGAGACCGCCAAGGTGGACGAGCTGCGCGCCAAGGGCAGCTTCCTGCGCGAGGAGGTCACCGAGGACGACATCGCCGGGGTGGTCGCCAAGTGGACCGGGATCCCGGTCGAGAAGATGCTCGAGGGCGACGTCGAGCGGCTCGCCAAGATGGAGGATCGGCTGCGCGAGCGCGTCGTCGGTCAGGACGCCGCGGTCCACGCGGTCGCCGCGGCGGTGCGGCGGGCGCGCGCCGGGCTCAAGGATCCCAACCGTCCGATCGGCAGCTTCCTGTTCCTCGGGCCCACGGGCGTCGGCAAGACCGAGCTCGCCCGCGCGCTCGCCGCGTTCCTGTTCGACAGCGATCACGAGATGATCCGGATCGACATGTCGGAGTACCAGGAGAAGCACACGGTGTCGCGGCTGGTCGGCGCCCCGCCAGGATATGTCGGCTACGACCAGGGCGGCCAGCTCACCGAGGCGGTCCGCCGCCATCCGTACTCCGTGATCCTGCTCGACGAGATGGAGAAGGCCCACGCCGACGTGTGGAGCGTCCTGCTCCAGGTGCTCGATGACGGCCGGCTCACCGACGGCCAAGGCCGCACGGTCGACTTCCGCAACACGGTCATCGTGATGACGAGCAACGTCGGCAGCGCGCACCTCTTGAAGCTGACCAAGGACAACCGCGAACAGGTCGAGAAGCTGGTCATGCGCGAGCTGGCGTCGACGTTTCGCCCCGAGCTGCTCAACCGGATCGACGAGACGATCTTCTTCGAGCCGCTCGGCGAGGCCCAGCTCGGCCGCATCGTGCGGATCCAGGTCCAGCGGTTCGATCAGCTGCTGGCCGAGCGCCAGATCGCGCTGCACCTCACCGACCGGGCAGTCGCGAGCGTGGCCGAAGCTGGCTACGATCCGATCTATGGTGCACGGCCTTTGAAGCGTGCCCTCCAGAAGCTCGTGATCGATCCACTCGCCAGCCATCTCCTCGCCGGTGACTTCCAGCCGGGTGACCAGCTCGAAGCCGACGTCGAGGGCGATCGCATCGTGTTCCACCGCAGCAGCAAAGGAGCGGCCGCGTAGCCATGTCGCAACAGATCGACTTTGATCCGAGCGTCGATTTCTACAAGGCGCTTGGCGTCAGCGCGTCGGCCACCGCCGAGGACATCAAGCGCGCGTACCGCAAGCTCGCCAAGGCGAACCATCCGGATTCCACCGGCGGTGACAAGGCGAAGGAGTCGCGGTTCAAGGACATCTCGAACGCCTACGACGTCCTCGGAGATGCCAAGAAGCGCGCGCTGTATGACGAGATCCGCGCCGGCGGCGGCGTGCCGCAAGGATTTCCCGGAGGCTACACGTACACCTCGCAGGGCCCCGGGCCGGGCGTGTTCGATCTCGGCGATCTGTTCGGCCAGTTCTTCGGAGGCAACACGCGCGGCGGACGGGTCCGCGTCGAGCAAGTCGACGACGCACGCGGACGAGGTCCCGGGCGTCGCCGCGACGCCCAGGACGCGGACTTCGAACAGAAGGTCAAGGCCAGCGACGGGACATGGCTGCGCGTCGAGGGCACGGACCTCGCCTCCGATGTCCGCATTGCGTTCGATCGCGCGATCCTCGGAACGGTCGCCACGGTCGCCACGATCGATGGCAAGGCCGAGGTGAAGATCCCACCGGGGACCTCGAGCGGCAAAAAACTGCGCCTGCGCGGCAAGGGCATGCCGGACCGCACCGGCGGCGCGGGCGACCACTACGTGACGGTTCAGATCGACGTGCCGAACGACCTCGATGACGACGCCAAGAAAGCTCTGATCCAGCTTGTAACTCGCCTGCGCAAACGCGGGCACAACGACTGAAACGTCGTAGACTCGAGAAGTCGTGACCAAACACACCGAGACTGCTGGTCAATATCCCGTCATCCCACTCCGGACCGAGGTTCAGCTGCCCGGTCACGTGGGTCCGCTCGAGATCGGTCGCGAGGCGTCGGTTCGAGCGATCGAGGCGGCGACCCGCGACGACAACTTGATCGTCATCATCCCGCAAAAGAACCCTGCGGTTCGCGACCCGGGGCAACGCGATCTGCATGAAGTCGGCGTGCGCGCCGAGATCGTGCAGGTCGTCAAACACTCCCCGGGCCGGTTCACCTGCGTGATGCGGTTCCTGGAGCGCGTTCACATCGATGCCCTCGTGGCGACCGAGCCGTTTCTGATCGCGAGTGCGTCGGCGCTGCAGCCACCGTCGGCCGCGATCACCGAGCAGCTCAGCGCCACCACGAACAAGGTCCGCGACTATCTGCTCGCCGTCGTCACCGACGCCCAGAGCAAGGAAGCCAAGCCCGATCGCGAGGGCAAGGAAGCCAAGGAGCCGCGCGGTGAGCTGACCCGCGCCCAGGTCCAGGCGATCGTCGATCCCGACAAGCTGGTCGACGCCGCCGCGCCCTACCTCGAGCTCGAGCGCGACGAGCTCACCATGCTCCTGATCGAGACCGACACGATGAAGCGGCTCGAGCGGATCATCCCATCGCTCGAACGCCAGGCCACCGTGCTCCGGCTCAAGGCCGACATCGGCGCCGAGCTCGAGGGCGAGTCGTCGCGGACCCACCGCGAGCGCGTGCTGCGCGATCGGATGCGGCAGATCCAGGAAGAGCTCGGCGAGCAGGACGACAACGCCGAGATCGACGAGCTGCGCAAGAAGATCGAAGACAGCAAGATGAGCGACGAGGTCCGTGCGGTTGCCAAGAAGCAGCTGTCGCGGATGAGCCAGATGGCGTCGTCGTCACCCGAGTACAACATCGCGCGGACCTACGTCGAGAACCTGCTCGAGATCCCGTGGAACGTGTTCACCGAGGACCGGCTCGACGTGTCCGCCGCGCGCGCGATCCTGGAGGCCGAACACTCCGGCCTCGACAAGGTCAAGCGCCGGATCCTCGAGTTCCTCGCCGTGCGCAAGCTGGCGCCCAACAAGCACGGCCCGATCCTGTTGCTCGTCGGGCCACCCGGCGTCGGCAAGACCTCGCTCGGCAAGTCGATCGCATCTTCGCTCGGCCGCAAGTACGTGCGGATCTCGCTCGGCGGCGTGCGCGATGAAGCCGAGGTCCGCGGCCACCGCCGGACCTATATCGGCGCCCTGCCCGGCCGCATCGTGTCCGGCCTCAAGAAGGCCGGCTCGATGAACCCGGTGTTCGTGCTCGACGAGATCGACAAGCTCGCCGCCGACATGCGCGGCGATCCGGCCGCCGCGATGCTCGAGGTCCTCGATCCCGAGCAGAACAAGGACTTCGTCGATCACTACGTCGAGGTCCCGGTCGATCTGTCCAAGGTGATGTTCATCTGCACCGCGAACCAGATCGACACGATCAGCCAGCCGCTGCTCGACCGCATGGAGATGGTCGAGCTGTCCGGCTACACCAGCGTCGAGAAGCTCGCGATCGCCAAGAACCACCTGCTACCCAAGCAGCTCGGCGAGCACGGCATCGCCAAGGACCAGCTCGAGCTCGGCGACGACGTGCTGACCGAGATCATCCATAGCTACACGCGCGAGGCCGGCGTGCGAAACCTCGAGCGCGAGATCGCGGCGGTCTGCCGCGGCGCCGCGGTCCGCGTCGCCGAGGGTGCGGCGGCGATCCACTTCGACATCCGTGCGCTCGAGGACCTGCTCGGCCCGCCGCGCCACGTCAGCGACACCGCGGGCCGCGCTCCCGAGGTCGGCGTGATCACGGGCCTGGCGTGGACCCCGGTCGGGGGCGACATCATGTTCATCGAGTGCCGGATCTATCCCGGCAAGGGCGACGTCAAGCTCACCGGCCAGATGGGCGACGTGATGAAGGAGAGCGCGCAGGCGGCGTTCTCGTGGACCCGCGCCAACGCGATCCGCCTCGGCATCGACCCCGAGAAGATCGCCAATAGCGATCTGCACATCCACCTGCCGCAGGGCGCGATCAAGAAAGACGGCCCGTCGGCGGGCGTGGCCCTGACCCTCGCCGTCGTTTCGGTGTTCACCGACCGGCCGATCCGCAACGACGTCGCGGTCACCGGCGAGGTCGATCTCCGCGGCCACGCGCTGCCGGTCGGCGGGATCAAAGAAAAGGTGCTCGCGGCTCACCGCGCCGGCATCAAGATCGTGTTCATGCCGGAGCGCAACCTCAAGGACACCCTCGATATCCCCGAGGAGGTTCGCAACCAGCTCGATATCCGGACCATGACCCGGGTCGACGATGCCCTCGCCGTCGCGCTCGGCGCCGCGACGCCGACCCCGGACCCCGAGCCGGCGATTCCTCCGCCGACCGCGCCGTCGCGCGGCAACGTCGGCGATCGCCTGCCGAGCTGAGAACACGGTTGATGAAAGCCGCCGGGTCTCGCGGGTGGTCCGTGATTCGATCGCTTTCGCGCCGGTTTCGGATCGCGGCGACCCACTAATCTTGAGCCCCGCCGCCCACGTCGCGCGTGCGCAAACGCGCGGATCGGCCTCAGCGCGCCGACGCGCGCGCGCCGGCATGGTCGCGCGGCGGCGCATTCTTCACGTAGCGATCGAACCAGCGGACCAGCTCGGCCGCGAGCTGCTCGTTGGATTCCATGGCGGCGTACCAGTGCGGCTCGTGCGGGAGGAGCACCAGCCGTGCGGTCCCGCCGTTGCCACGAATCGCCTCGTAGAGCTTGAGTGACTGGATCGGCGTCGTTCCCGGATTCGCGTCGTCCTGGCCGTGGACGATCAGGAGCGGGATCTTGATCTTGTCCGCGAAGAAGAACGGCGACGCCTGGAGGTACACCGCCTGCGCGTCCCACACCGAGCGGCGCTCGCTCTGAAAGCCGAACGGCGTCAGGGTCTTGTTGTACGAGCCGCTGGTAGCGGCCCCCGCGCGGAACAGGTCGGTGTGCGCGATCAGGTTGGCCGTCATCAGCGCGCCGTGGCTATGCCCGGTGACCCCGATCCGATCGGGATCGACCACGCCGAGCTCCACGGCCTTGTCGACCGCCGCCTTGGCGTCCGCGGTGAGTTGCTCGAGGTAGGTGTCGTACGCCTGCTTCGGATCGCCCACGATCGGGAATGCGGCGTTGTCGATGATGGCGTAGCCGGCGAGCAGCAGCAGCCGATACTGCCGGAGCCGGGTGAACGTCTGCTCGGAGCCGATGACCTGCCCCGCCTTCTTGGGATCGGCGTAGTCGCGCGGATACGCGTAGAGGATCGCCGGCACGCGGGTCCCCTCGCGGTAGTCCGGCGGCGTGAACAGCGTGAACGACAGGTCGGTGCCGTCGGCGCGCTTGTAGTGGACCAGGCGCTTCTTGATCGCGCGCACCACCGGCGTGGGGTCCGGGAGATGGGTCATCGCGGCCGATGACGACGCGAGCGCCGGCTCACCGGCGGGCGCGCCGGCCGTGGGCCCGCCGAGCGTTCGCACGAACACGTTGGGCGGCTCCGACGGAGATTCGTGCCAGGTCAGGAACGTCGGGTCGCCCGGCGCCTCCGACGCGAAGGCGAGGAACGACTCGTACGCCGTGGAGGCACTGCGGAACAGCCGCTCGGACCGGGCGGTCTTGAGATCGAAGCGATCGAGGAACGGTCGATCTCCGGCCGGCGAGGCACCGCCGCCGGCGAGGTACACCACGTCGCCGTGCTGCCGCGCGACCCACGCGCCGTTGGCGAGCTCGCGCAGGACCAGCGACCCGGGGTGCAGGTAGCGCTCGTCGGTCGACAGATCCCACAGCACCCGCGGCTTGGCCTGGCGGTCGTCCACGTCGAGCAAGAACACGCGCCGCCAGTGGCGATTCGCGTCGAGCTCGTTCAGGAACGCGGTGCTGGGCGCGGCGCCCCAGATGAAGCCCATGAACCGCTGCTCGGTGCGGACCAGCTCGACCGGCGGCTCGGTGAACGGCGCCTTCTGCATCCACACCCTGTCGCGCGCCGGCACGGTGACCTTCCAGTCACCCCCGTCGAGCGCCTCGGCCCACGTCAGCGTGGCCGGTGCCGTCGAGCGCCACGCGAAGTCGCGCGGCCCCCGGGCGACGCCATGGACCGGCACGCGGTCGGCGAGTGGCAACGAGGCCAGCACGCGCGAGGCGTTGCGCGACAGATCCCACACCGAGACGTCGTGGGGGAACCGATCGAACGTCGTCACGTACGAGTACGGCCGGTGGATCTCGTCGACCAGCACGTGAACCCCGTCCGGTGCGGGGTCGACGCTGGCGTACAGCCCCCGCTTGCCGATGCGCTGGATCGCGCCGCTCGACGCGCTCACGATCGCGAGCTGCGAGGCGGCGTAGTAATCGAACAGCGCTTCATCGTGCGTGTTGGTGAGCGTGTCGCGCGTCTCGTAGGTGCTGCTCTCGCCCTGCTCGCCGGTGGTCTCCTGGATGCCCGGGCCACTCGGCACGACCGGCGCGGGCGGTGGCGGCCCGAGATCGTCTGGCACGAGCTTCACGAGCAACGATTGCTGATCGGCCGTCCACTGCAGGGCGTTCTCCAGCATGGGATTGAGCCGGACCCCCGGAACCCGGTGAGCGAGCCCGGTCGCGGCATCGCCGATCCACAGCTCGACCGCGTCCGGTGCGGCGTTCTGAAATGCGAAGTGCGAGCCATCGCTGGCCCACAGCGGTGGGCCCGGGCACGCCCCCGCGGGGAGCCCGACCGGCTTCTCGACGCCGCTCGGTATCACCGCGAGCGTGTAGGCCCGCGCACACGGCGTGATGCCGTAGCCACCGGGCGTGTCGTGCTTGTTGCGATTCCTCGGCTCGACGCGAACCCCGGCGAGCCGGAGAAACGGCTCCGCCACCCGCGACATCGGCGGATAGTCGACCCACGACACCAGGAGGATCGCGTTGCCGGCCGGGCTGACGAACGGTGCAGGAGGCGACGGCGCGTGCATCACGTCGAGCAGTGGCTTGGGCGGCTTGTCGTATCCGGACCCCGCCGGGAGCGCCGCCGCTGCCTTGCCGTCGGCAGCCACCGGCGTGGTGGCGCCGGGCGCGGCCTGCGCGCATGCCGCGACCACCAGCGCCGTAGCGAGCGTCAGCAGACCGAACGGGAGAACAAGATGCCGCGAAGCGGTCGGTCGATTCACGCGCGGCAGCTTATCCGTGTCGCGCGCCCGACGGGACGCAAATCGGGTCGCTTGCGGTGCGCCAGGCCACCAAACATGTGTCGAGCTCAGCAACTTGCCAGGGCTTGCCGCTGCCGCGGCGCCGACCCACGAGGTCAGGTCGCCGGCATCGCCTAGATCACCGCGTCACGGGTCGCTCCGGGTTGGCGGCCGTTCGGGACGCGGACATGGATCAACCTCGATCTGATCGCCCACCACCCGCACCGCATAGGTCACGAGGCAATACTGTGATGCCTCCGGATGTCGTCCGGTCGCCGTCGAGAATCGCCAGGCGTGCTGCGGGCAGATCAGATGGCCGCGCGACACGATGCCCTCGGCCAGGTCGCCGCCGAGGTGCACGCACCGCCGCTGGGCGGCGAAGTAGCGGTCGCCATCGCGGCCGAGCACCATGTCGATACCGTCGACCACGATCGCGATGACGTCGTTCGGCTGTACATCCCCTACCCGGGCGACCACGCGGAAGCCTTGGATCATCGCACCACCTGTGCGGTAGCGTACCGTGCCGAGCGGGCCAGCACCACGCGCTAGCGGCGCGTCACGCGTCGAGCTCGTCGTAGTGACGGAAAATACCCATCTCGTTGAACGGCACGCGGCGCGGCGACGTCAGGTAGCGCAGCAGCCGCGGCCGCTGCGCCACGCGATCGCGCAGGGCGAGCAACTTGGGGATGTCGCCAGCGAGCTTCGCCATCGCGCGCGGAAACGCGTAGGACAGCCCCTCGACGACCTGGAACGCCGCGAGGTCGACGTACGAGATCGACGAGCCGACCAGCACCGGACCGTTGCGCTCCAGGTTTCGCTCGAGGTAGCCGAGGAACTTGGGGATCCGGGCACGGCAAAACACCGCGGCGCGAGCCTTGGCCGCCGGCTTCTGCTGCTCGTAGCGCAGGTCGACCGCGGTCGGGTGATGCGTATCGTGGGCCTCGGCGACGAGATCCGCGATCGTCAGCGCGATCGTCAGCGCGCCCAGCCGGTCGCGCTCGCTGTTCGGTGCGAGCCCGTGGCGCTCGCCGAGGAAGCTGGTGATCGCGGCGGTCTGCGACAGCATGAGCGTGCCCGCGTACAGCACCGGCGGGGCGAACGGCAGCACGCCACCGCGCTCGCCGGCGAGCACGGCCTCGAGGCGCTGCACGCCGCCGGGCTCGCGCGCAACATCGACGTAGTCGCAGCCGGCGTCTTCGAGCACGAGGCGCACGAACTCGCCGCGCCCCTGGATCTCGGGCCAGTAGTAGAGCTCGTATCGCATCGCCAAACCGTAGCCCGAACCCGGGCGGATCCGCATGCCCGATGGACGGTCAACGTGCGGTTCGTCAGTCGGCCGAGGAGCTACCGTCGGGACCGACGCTGTAGGTCTTCATCTTCGTGTAGATCGACGCGCGGCTGATCCCGAGCCGGCGCGCGGCAACCGCCGGGTTGCGATCATGGCGCAGCGCCGCCACCAGCGCGGCACGCTCGACGGTGCGCACCGCGCGATCCGTGAGGTCCTTGAGGCCCTCGCCGTCGCCCAGGCGGTGGAGCTCGATCGCCGGCAGCTCCACGCGTTCGTCCCCGGCGGCGCTGGGCACCGCGGCGTGCGGCCGGTCGAGCCCGAGCATGTCCAGATCGTGTGACCGGATCATCTCGCCGTCGCACAGGATCGCCGCGCGCGACAGCACGTTCTCGAGCTCGCGGATGTTGCCCGGCCAGCGGTACGACTCGAGCCGCGCGAGCGCCTTCGCCGTGATCTGCGTCGGGTAGCGCGCCTCGCTGCCGGCGAAGCTCTTGGCGGCGCCGCGGCGGCGGGCAAGGATATGCGCGGTCAGTTGCGGGATGTCCTCCTTGCGCTCGCGCAGCGGCGGCACCTGGATCGGCACCACCGCGAGCCGCCAGTACAGATCCTCGCGGAACTGGCCGCGCGCGACCAGCGCCTTCAGATCCTTGTTGGTCGCCGCGACGACGCGAACGTCGATCGCGACGGGGCGATCGCCGCCGACCGGCTTGATCTCGCGCTCCTGCAGCACGCGCAGCAGCTTGTTCTGGACGCTCGCATCGACGTCGCCGATCTCGTCGAGGAAGATCGTGCCGCCGTGGGCCTCGCGGAACAGGCCGCGGCGCGCTCGGTTGGCGCCGGTGAAGGCGCCCTTCTCGTGACCGAACAGCTCGGCCTCGAGCAGGCTGGGCGCGAGCGCCGAGCAATCGAACGCGACGAACGGCCCGTCGGCGCGCGGCCCGACGCGATGGATCGTGCGCGCGAGCAGCTCCTTGCCCGTGCCGCTCTCGCCGACGATCAGGACCGTGGCGTCCGAGGCCGCGACCCGGTCGATCATCGCGAGCAGCTGGCGCATCAGCGCGGACTCGCCGATCACCTCGCCGAGGCCACGCGCCCGCTCGACCTCGCCGCGCAACCGCCGGACCTCGCGCGCGAGCGCCCCGTGGGTGATCGCGCGATCGACCACCGAGCGCACCTCGGCGGCCGCGGCGGTCTTCTTCAGGACATCCAGCGCACCGGCCCGCATCGCGCGAACCGCGAACCCGACGGTCGGATGGTCGCTCCAGATCACCACCACGGTATCGGGGGCGACGGTCCTCAGCCGGTGGAGCAGCGCGAGCGCGCCGTCGTCGTCGTCACCGAGCGCCGGATCGAGCAGCACGGCGTCGAACGTCGAGCCGACCACGCGTTCGAGGGCCGCGACCGACGTCGCCACGGCCTCCAGCTCCATCCCTGGCAGCGATGCATGGGCATAGTCGATGGCGTCCTGATGGGCATCGACCACGAGCACGTGGCGGACAGCGTTGAGCACGATTCCAGCCTACCGGAACCTGTCCAGCTGTCTAGACTGTGTCCAGGCGGCTGGACGCATGACTCGCCAAACTCCGGATCAAGTACCTGTAACTACTTGTCGAAGGCACTGGACTGACCTGGCGCGTTCGGTGCGTATCCCCGGTGCATGACGGACTCGATGCAGGCACCAGAGCGCGCGAATGTCGACCTCGATCGCACCCGCGCCTACGTGCGGTCGGTTGCGATGAAGTACGTCCACAACGAGCATGACGCCGACGACATCACCCAGGATGCGATGTTGCTGGCCCACCGCTACCGCGACGCGTTCCGCGGCGACTCGCGGTACTCGACCTGGCTGTACCGGGTGACCGCGACGGCGGCCCTGATGTTCCTGCGCAAGCAACGCCGCTGGTCGCGCGAGGTCCCGGCCAGCGGGACCGGCAGCACGGAAGAGGAAGCGACGCCATGGCTCGAGCGCGTTGCCTCGCCGAGCGATCTCCGCGCCGAGGTCATCGCCCGCGCCGATCTCGGGGTCGTGGCGGATGCGGTCGCCAAGCTCGGCGCGAAGTACCCCGCGGTGTTCTGGAAGCGCTACGGCGAAGGCCGCACCGAGACCGAGATCGCCCAGGAGCTCGGCGTCTCGGTCGCCGCGGTCAAGACTCGCGCGTTTCGAGCCCGCCAGGCAGCGCTCGCCAGCGGCGGATGACGCGGCTCGCGGCACCGCTTCGTCAGGCCGTCGGACCGTGCGCTCGCCGTCATCCGACGGCGGATCCAGCTTGTCCCCGTAGCGGTCGTACAGAACCTGGATCGTGCGGTCATATTCACGACGCAGCCTCGAAGCACGTCGCCACGGTGTACGGCGGTGCCGTGCGCGCTAAGGTGCGCGCTTGAAGTCCGCCAAGGCTGCCAAGCCCGCCAAGTACGACGCGCGCACCGACCCGGATGTCCCTGCCGGGATGTCGATCGAGCTGCTTCAGGATCTCCACCTGCTCACCCGCGACGGCCAGCTGAACGCCGACGCGCGCCGCAAGCTGAAGCAGATCCGCCACCTCGTCGGGCTGCTGCGGCCGGCGCTCGACGACGCGATGGCGCGCACGACCGAGCCGCTGATCGTCGATTGCGGCGCCGGCAAGAGCTACCTCGGCGCCGTGCTCTACGAGCTGGTGCTCGGGCCCGCCGGCCGCGGGTCGTTGACCGCGATCGAGGCGCGGCCGGAGCTGTCGGAGCAGGCCGCCCAGCGCGCCGCCCGGTTCGGCCAGGCCCGATTCCGGGTCGCCACCGGCGCGATCGCCGATGCGGCGCTGGCGCAGCGCCCCAACGTCGTCACCGCGCTCCACGCCTGTGACACCGCCACCGACGACGCGCTCGCACTCGCGATCGCGAACACCGCGGACTACGTCGCGGTCGTGCCGTGCTGTCAAGCTGAGGTCGCGCGCCAGCTCGACGCGGCGACGCCGGTCGATCCGGTCACCGCCGCGCTGTTCGCCCATCCGCTGCACCGCCGCGAGCTCGGCTCGCACCTGACCAACGTGGTGCGCGGCCTCGCGCTCGAAGCGCACGGCTACAAGGTCACCGTCACCGAGCTGGTCGGCTGGGAGCACTCAGCCAAGAACGAGCTGATCCTCGGCAAGCGCGTGCAGCGCTACAGCGCCGCCGCCCGCGCGCAGCTGCGCGCGCTGCTCGAGCGATTCCGGATCGAGCCAGCGATCGTGCGGGCGCTGGCGGCCCGCGGCCTCGATCCGCGCACCGAGCCGAGCACCGGCGACGCGCGCGCCGACGCCAGTCCCGACGCGCTTCCTCGCGAGCCGGCGTAGGTCACAGCGGGGTCGCCACGAACCAGTCGACGATCGGCTGGTCGATGGTGACCGCGATCGGGGTGATCGACCGGATCGACGCGTCGAGCGCCCAGGCGTAGATCCGGCCGTGATAGCTCCCGAAATGATCGACGTCGACGGTCAATCCCCCGAGGTTGCACGGCACGGACGCCGACCGCTTGATGCCGCCGTCATCTTCGAGCTCGACGACGATACGGTGCGGATCGCCGCACGCGAGCGGATCCCACCCGGCGACCAGCCGCGCCACGGCGGGTGCCTCGTCGGCCGGCGCATCGATGCAGCCGCCGAGCGAGCCACCCAACAACGCCAACCAGACACCGGGGAACACCGACCACGAGCGAGCTGACAACGGCATGTCGCGCACGAACGCATTGCCCGTGCCACGCGTAGAATCGCGAAACAACTTGAAAACCCGTCCGGTGTCCGGCCGATTTTCGGACATGACGTCCGGCAGCCGGACATACTGTCTCGCACTACTGCGAAATCAGCGGGCCGCGAGCGGGCCGGCTTCTTGCTGTCTCCAAGAGCATGTCATCTTCTCAGACCCATCTCCTGCCTCGCGGGCCGTTCTATCAGGAGCAACAACAACTCCTGTCTTCCGGAGCTCGATCGCAAACGAAACCCTGCACGAGCGATGTCGCCAGGTTAGTCTCGGGGCAACAGCTGCGTCTTGTGCTCGATCAACGCCACGTGTATCCATGAGCTCGATCGATATGTCGACTCCGGTGACACGTGGCGAGCTACGGGAAGAGATCGATCGGCTCAAGCACGACTCGAACCAGCACCTCAGGGAGACCCTGGCAGCATTCGCGACCAAGGTCGACCTCGAAGCATTCGCGACCAAGGTCGACCTCGAAGCATTCGCGACCAAGGCCGACCTCGAAGCATTCGCGACCAAGGCCGACCTCGAAGCATTCGCGACCAAGGCCGACCTCGAAGCATTCGCGACCAAGGCCGACCTCGAAGCATTCGCGACCAAGACCGACCTCGAGATCTGGGGCGGAGCACTGCTGGCGCGCATCGAGCAGGGGGAGCGACGGCTAGAAGCAACGGAGCAGCGGTTGAGCACCGAGCTCGCGCGCCACGCCCAAGCGATTCTCGAGGCGATGCAATCCCAGATCTCCGCCAGCCACGACCGCTATGCGGATCTGCCCGGACGTGTGAGCCGGCTCGAGGCGACGGTGTTCACTCCGGAGCAGCGCTGACACGGCACGACGATGCTCGACGGCGACACGTTCGTTTACGCGGACATAATCGACCGCAGAAAGCGCGCGGGCAACAACGGCCATCGCGTCGTCAAGACGTTCGATCACCGCTGCGTCGAGGAGTTCTGGTCGCAGTAGCTGGTCATCAACAACGCCGTCCGCTTCCCCGCGGGAACGCTGGCGTAACCCATGTGGACGCGAGCCTGCAGGTCAAGAACGCACCGGCCCTTGTGCAGGAATTCGTCCCCGTCCCGAACACGACGCCATCCGACGTAGTACTTGCCTTCCGATGAACTCTTCACGTCGTAGAAGGTCGGGGCATCCAGCGCCAGTCAGCTGCGGTCAACGCAGACCGCGAGCCAATGGCCGCCGTTCAGGGTAGCGTTGTGCGGTGTCCAACGATGATACCTCGGATCTCGCGGGGCCGACGGGAACGCTCGCCTATGCCGCGCGGTGGCGGCGGACCGCGGTCGCGCTGGACCACACGGTCGAGACCGTCGCGGAGGCCAGCCGGCCAGCCACGGCGGCGCGCGAGGGCAACGTCCGGTCGACGGTGTTGCCTCGCGTCGAGCACATCGAGGGCGCGCGTCGCATCGTGACCGCGGGCCGGCCGCGCTACGAGGAGCTGGGGCGCCTCGGCACCGGGGGCCAGGCCCACGTCGTGCTGGCGCACGACCACGACATCGATCGCAAGGTCGCGGTCAAGCGGCTGCGCCCCGAGGTCGCTGATGAAGGCGCGATGCTGCGGTTCGCCGAGGAGGTCCGCGCGGTGGGCCAGCTCGAGCACCCCAACGTCGTACCGATCCACGATGTCGGGATCGATCAGCATGGCAATTATTACTATGTGATGAAGCACGTCGAGGGCGAGACCCTCGAGTCGGTGATCACCCGGCTGCGCGCCGGCGATCCGGCGTATCTGGCGCGCTATACCGCCGAGCACCGCGCGCAGATCTGTTATGAGGTGCTGCGCGGCGTCGAGCACGCGCACTCGCTGGGGATCCTGCACCGCGATCTCAAGCCGGCCAACATCATGGTCGGCGGCCGCGGCGAGGTCGTGGTGATGGACTGGGGGCTGGCCAAGTCGGTCGCGGCGCCGAGCGAGCCCGCCCCGCCGCGCGGCGCCGCCCCGCCGGTCGCCGATCGTGGACGCGCCCGGCTGTTCGAGACCCAGCACGGCGCGCTGCTCGGGACGCCGGCGTACATGTCACCGGAGCAGGCCACCGGCAACGTCGACATGCTCGACGTGCGCAGCGACATCTACAGCCTCGCCGTGGTGTTCTACGAGTTCTTTTGCTTGCGCCATCCGCGGCGCCATCGCGGCTCGCTCGCCGAGATGCTGGTGGCGGTCGCGTCGGAGCCGATCGAGATGGCGCAGCTGACCGGTGACTTCACCGGGGCGGGTGCGCCGGTGCCCCTGGCGCACTTCGTCCGCCACGGCATCGCGCACGATCCGGCGGCGCGCTATCCGTCGGTCACCGCGATGCGCGAGCGGCTCGAGCAGGTCCGCGATGGCAGGGCGCCGGTCGAGTGCCAGATCACGCTGGTCAAGCGCGCGATCAACGCCGTGTCGCACGGCGTCGATCGCCACCCGGTCGCGACCACGGTGGTGATGTTCGCGCTCGTCATCGGCGTCGTCGCCGGCTTCGGCGCCGGCGTGTGGTTCGTCGTTCACTGAAGGCTCACCACGCCTCAGGACTGTCGTCCGGACTTGCCGCGGAGGCATCGAGGAGCACGCGGTGCTGGCCGCCGCGGCGCGCCGGGCGACGTGCCGGTGCAACGCGTCAGCGCTCAGACTTGGCGCGCGGCGGGTCCTTCGTGGCTACGCCGGTCCTAGCCTGGCATATCAGACCGCAGGGATGGCTTCGATCACGGCAAACGCACCGGCGCTGGCGACGTTGACGCGGTCATGACGCTGATCCCGATCGACGTCGGGACGACCGGCATTGACCTGTTAGTGGTCGCAGACGGTCACGCTGATCCGGAGCTGACCACCAGTCGCTCCGAGCTCGCCCACCGTCCAATCAGATCAGGTCCTTCTTGAGCCGCTGGGCAAGGAGGTCAACAAATCTCCGCACACGCAACGGCGGGCGCGAGCCCGAGGGCCACACGGCGTGTGCTGGAATCGGTGCTAGCGTGAAGTCGTCGAGCACGATCTCCGCGAGCCCGGTCTCGATGAACTGGCGCACGTAGTAGAATGGCAGCACCGCGATGCCCAAGCCAGCCAGCGCGGCGTGCATCGTCACATAGGCATTGTCGGCTTCGAACACACTCTGGACGGAAACGCTGTGCGGGCTCCCGTCCTGCGCATGGAATGTCCACGCGCGAGCATCTTGCGCCGACGTCCGAACGATGCACGCGTGCTGCGCGAGGTCGGCGGGAATCTCGGGTCGACCGCGCTGTGCGACGTACGACGGCGAGGCGATGGCGACGCGCCGTAGCGACGCGATCTTCCGCAATTTCATCGGTGAGGGCGGAAGCTGACCGATCCGGATCATGAGATCGACTCCCGCGCGGATCGGCTCCGCGAACTGTTCGGCGATGCGGAGGTCGAACTTCACACCCGGGTGTTGCAACGAGAAGTCTCGAATGGTCGGAATGACGTGGTGACTGACAAAGAACGCCGAGCCTGCGACGCACAGCGTTCCGCTCAACGTTCCGGATCTGTCGGACAGCTCGACCTCGGCGAGCGCAATCTCACGCAACGCCGCGCTCACGCGTCGATGAAACGCGAGACCCGCTTCGGTTGGCCGCGCCGCGCGTGTGGTGCGGTGGATGAGGATGACACCGAGCTGCGCTTCGAGCGCCGAGAGCGACCGGCTGACCGACTGCAGCGACCGACGGAGGCGAGCCGCAGCCCGGGTCAAATTCCCGGTGTCAACGACCGCGATGAAGGCCTCGTAGCCGTGGAGCTTCGCGCCGTGGGACGGGAACTCTTTCATCTCGTGGATAAGTATCCTCCGGCACCTGCCGGCACTCAACCGCGCTACCGAGGTCTCTCGTGAACCGGATGGCATGCGATCTCGATCCGAACAGCGTGCGGACGCCATGGATGAGCACCACCGGATCTCCGGTGCCGTGGTCCTCGTAATAGAGGTCGATGGGGGTGGAGCTCTCGCTGTCGACGGTGATGGTAGCCATGACAAATGCTCCTGTTGTGTGGGTGGCGTTCACTCGGCCAGCAAAGCCCAAGCCTACTTGGCGAGGAAATCTGCAACCAACTTGATGGTGACTTGTGGATTCTCCTCCATGATCCAGTGCCCGGAGTTGGGCACGATGCCGCCCGTGACGTTGCTGGCGACGAACTCCATATGTTCGGCCATCATCTTGCCGAAGAACTTCTCGGCACCGATGCCAAACACCGGCATGGTGATCTTGCCGCCCTTGGCGAGCAACGCCTTGTTGTCGGCGGCGTCCTGGCGGAGTACCCCAAACTGCTCGAACGCATCGTGCATCGCGTGCGGCCGTGCGTACAGCGCAGCAACGTGCTGCCGCGTATCTTCATCGATCCTCTTGGGGTCTCCGGACAACTCGTTCCAGAACCGATCGAGGTAGATGCGCTCCCGGCCCTGCACCAGACGTTCCTCGTCGGGACCCCTAAAATCGAAGTGCCACAGCATCGGGCTGCGGACGATGTTGTCCCAATCGCCTATTCCGGGTAGCGGTGCATCGATCACCACCCAGCGCGTGACCCGAACCGGATATTGAGCAGCCAGCGCGTAGCCGACCATGTTGCCGATGTCGTGTGTGACCAGGTCTGCCTTCTGGACCTTGAGTGCATCCATGACGCCGGCAATGTCGACCGCCTGGTTCTTCTTGGTGTAGCCGCTATCCGGATGGTCGGACATACCCATGCCGCGCAGGTCGGGGACGATCACGGTATGATCCTTGGCCAGAACAATTGCCAGGGGGGCCCACATATCGCCTGTAAATCCGAAGCCATGCAACAGCACCACGGCCGGACCCTTGCCACCGACCCGGACGTAGAGGCTGGTGCCGTTCGTCGGAACCATTTGCGTGTGAAAGCTGGCCGGAAACGGCGTGATTCCCGCCATGGCGGGCGCTGAGGACAAGAGCGGTTCTTGCGCCTGCGCGGAAGGCCGCGCCGGCCCCTGCCCCGTCGGGCTACCGGCGCACGCGGCAACAGCGAGCAGACCAAGACTCAAACAAGCGCGACAGCTGATCATCATTGCCAGTGCGGATAGCACTCCGATCAATGACATGACAAGGAAGGGCTTCTTCCGTATTTGACAAGACTGTCTCCGCCCTTGCTTGCTTCCGAAACTCCTGGCAATGGCGTAAGCGCGATCCGCGCAATGTGCATACACGCGCGTGCAGCGCAATCGTGCGGCTGATCTCACGAGGCACAGCTTCATGAGATCCCACATCCTCAGCCGCGCTCGACCACCGCCGGCACGGCCGGCACCGGCTACAGGTCGTCGAGCCAGTTCAGCAGATCGGTCTGCACCTCGTCGCGGTTGGTCTCGTTCAGCAGCTCATGGCGCGCCCCGGGATAGAACTTGTAGGTCAGCTTCGTCAGCCCCAGCGCGCGATAGCGATCGATCAACGCCATCACGCTCCGGGTGTTGTCCCCGACCGGATCCTGGTCGCCGCCGATGATGTGAACCGGAACGCCCGTGGGGATCTTGGCCTCGAGCTCCGGGGCCCGCATGTGGCTCAGGCCGCGGAAGAAGTCACGGGTCAGCTCGTTGCCGAACGGCTGGCCGCACAGGGGATCATGGACGTACTTGGCGACCTCGGCGGGATCGCGGCTCAGCCATTCGAAGCCAGGCTTGTCGGAGAACGGCTTGTTGAAGCCGAGGAACAGGCCGGCGAACATCGGCGATGGCGAGAGCGGCGCGCTGCGGGCCGCGTCATCGGCCGCCTGCAGCGTCGCGTCCGGTAACGGCGGGCCATAGAACGTGCCGCTCAGGACATAAGCGTCGACGGTCTTGCCGTACCTCGTCAGGTAGTCCTGTGCGATGCCGGATCCCATGCTGTGGCCGAACAGCACGACCTTGGCCCCGGGGTACTCGCGACCGATCAGGTCGCGCAGCGACCTCTGATCCTCGACGAAGTGATTCCAGGCGTCCGGGCCCGCGTCGAGCAGTGCGCCGGAGCGCAGCCGCGTCGAGCCATGTCCGCGCAGGTCCATCGCGTAGACCGCGTAGCCATGCTCGTTGAGAAACCGAGCGAAGCGGTCGTAGCGAGCGGCGTGCTCGGACGCGCCGTGCACGATCATGACGACGGCCCTGGCGCGCCCAGGCGCGATCGGCCACCGGTGCAAGGCCAGCTGAGTGCCGTCGCCCGCAGGCTGTTTCGAGACGCCGGCCTCGAGCTTCTCGGTCTTCATCGTGGCACATCCGATCAACGCGAGAAGGGTAGCAACCACGCCGCTGTGGGTCAGCGCGCGCCGCAACTGTCGGTTCAGGATTCGCATCGATGCCTCCTGGCCCGTCATAACACCGGCCTGGCAAGCCGCGGCTCACCGACTCCGGACGTTCTCCGGTCGGGCCACGGCCAAGTATCCGGGCCACAGACTCAGCGCGTCATTGGCTTCGAGTAGGGATCGCGCGGCAACGATCGTTCATCTCCCTTATCTGGCGCCTTCGCGCCGGACACGGCCGGCGTCGCAGAGGTCCCCGTCATCGAGGCGCGAACGCGGCGCGCTGGCTGTCGAGGAACGTGTGGAACGTTTGCGGTGGCGTGCCCGTGAGTCGCGAGACGGCGTCGGAGGCGATGTCGACGCC
>Ga0307509_10000187_pt1 | contig 97154 bp, 113 predicted proteins | sample 10_EM_MG_FD_202245 | JGI IMG/M metagenome (GOLD analysis project Ga0307509, IMG submission 202245) | Populus trichocarpa ectomycorrhiza microbial communities from riparian zone in the Pacific Northwest, United States - 10_EM | ecosystem: Host-associated > Plants > Roots > Unclassified | place... | reverse complement strand
CTTCTCAACGCCCATGTTACAGACGGCCGGGTACACGGTTTGCAGTAAGAGAAAACACTTCAACAGGCCACGGTCGATTTCTCTACTCTCTTTCTCTTTAAGAGGCTGCCTAGTCAAGACACGAACACGTTTGCCGATAGTTTCTACAGCACAGAGTTGGGTCTACCCCTCTTTCTCCTCCTCCTCACACCGTCGGATCGGCAGGCACCCTACTGCTTCTCCACTTTTTAGGCTGGTACCCACAACTACCTGGCTGGTATCCATAACTACTTCTTCACCATTCGGGCTATGACCACGGCCCATCACGGCTTGCCTCTGGGAAGATGGTATTGCACTATCTCCTTCTTCTTTTTGGGGTTGGCCAACACAGCGGGCCCGTTCCTCTTTGGCTGCGCGCCCCCAGGACTCCGATTATGCCGGGCCAGGTTACCCTCGCGCTGATTGTGCGGGAACTTTCTCAAGTGGTTGCTGCTTTGTTTGATTTTTGCGCTTTTTCCTTTTGTCTGTATGAATGTGCCATGGGTTTTCCTGACTCTTCCTGCTTGTGCTTTGATTTGATTCCTTTCGCCTCTCTTCTTAGCTAGTCAAGGGTTTGTTGTTGGTGGTGAGATGTGCGGTTGGTTCAACACCAGAGGGACTTGGGGGGTTGGCTTTTTCCCTGGGGTATTGGAGGTTTTTTTGTGCCATAGCCTCAGCTACATGCAAGATTTTGTACCTTAAACAATAATCATATGATTCAAAAAAAAAAAGAAGAAGAACAAAAAAAAGAAAAAAAGCAAAAATGGTACAAAGACAGCAAGGCCAACGAGCGGCTCCTTCCATCTCTGTTCACTCCTCTCCTCACCCACGGGTACCACCCCCCCGCCATGAAGAAGGCCAACGGCATTGTCTTGAATAAACCAGGCAAACCAGATTACCGTACAGCTGCTTCCTTTCGCATCATTGTCCTGCTCGAAACTGTCTCCAAAATCCTGGAAAGACTTTCTGCTCTTCGTCTTGCCTCTGCCGCCCGCTCCCTTGGCCTATTGCACCCCAATCAGTGTGGGTCCCTGGCCGGTCTGAGCTGTTTCGACGCTGTCGCCACTCTCACCCACGAAGTCCGCCTACTTCAGGCAGCTTCCTTCAAAGTATCTACTCTCTTCCTGGATGTCAAAGGTGGATTTGACAAGGTCTGTGCAAACAAGCTAGCTACTATCCTCACCAGAGGAGGTGTCTCCGCTTACCTGCTTGCCTGGATCAAGTCTTTCCTCTCCAAACGCCAATGCCGACTCATATTCCAAGGCGCACCGAAGGTTTTCTCCCCGGTTGCTGTTAGCACCCCTCAAGGCTCTCCGATGTCTCCTCTCCTTTTTGTGCTCTACATAGCTAGCCTCCACCCGACTATCCCCCAAGGTCTGGCGATTTCATGTTGCGACGAGCTCACTGTCATGGTCGGCTCGGACACTCTACGTTCGAATATCCGCGCTCTTCAATACTATTTCGTCACCATCCAAAGGCAGGGTGCCGACCTGGGGGTGGCTTTTTCTATCTACAAAACTGAACTCATTCACTGGAGAACTCCGAAGGACCGCTCAGAAGTTTCCTTCGCCCCCATTGTGATCAACGACATGCTTTTTCCCCCCTCTCAAGTTGTGAGGTGGCTTGGCTATTGGCTCACCCCTACTCTACACTCTTCCGTTCATTTCCTGCGACGGCTGGCATTAGCTAAAGCCTCTTTCACTACAATCTGACAGATCAGTTCAGCTGGCAAGGGCCTCTCCTCCTGGTGCAACAGCAAACTAGTTTTTGGCGCCATTCTTCCTATTCTAATCTACGGCTGCGACCTTTGTGTTCTGGACACAGCCACGCTCAAGAAACTCAACCCGTTCTGGCATGTGGTGCTCCGGTAGACACCTAATTACGTTTACACCACCGCCCTCAGCGCTTTGTACCGGGAAGCCTCGCTACCACCCATTTCCTCTATCTGCAAACACCGCAGTCGGTCAGCTGCCATCCGCTTGGTTTGCGCCCCGTCGGAATTCAACCCTGCCACCGCCCGGATACCCGAATCTGTTCCCACTTGGGACCAGGGTCGCTCTGCTGACGATCATCGCTTTCTTCTCCGTGGCTCTTCCAAAGCTGTCCACCTTACATCATGGCTTGGCCCGGCAGTTAATTCCGCCAAGCACCTACCACTAGACTCCTTATGTCACGAGGTTTCAGATCTTATTGAGGAAATCCCTATCCTCCCACTCACCTCAACCGATCTCGTAGCACTCCGGCTGTCGAGGATACCTTCCGTCACCTACCAAGCACTCAGAGCTCCTCTGCTACAGTCACTCCTCGCTGACTGGTCAGACCTAAGTCCGCCAGTGCCCCCATCATACCCTTATGGTGCCTGCCTCACTCCCCACGCCTTGACTGGCCTTCCTCGTTTTATATGTGGCCGCATTCACCAGATGCGTACAGGTGCCAGCTACCTTGCCGCGCATGTCTCCTGGAGGAACAGGGAGTCCAGCACCCTCTGCCCTTTCTGTGAGGAAGACGATGAGTCCTTCCAACACGCAATCCTCCTCTGCCCCGCTAAGGCTCAGCCTCACCTCACTCATCTCTCAGGTGTGGATGACATTGGCCCTGACGGTCCCCTCTGGCTCTCTGTTCCCCTCCTCAGGGGGTTGGCTGAGTATCTCTACGGTACTCGAACGGGTTTCCCTCCAACCATGTTGCACATTCGAGCCAATACTGCTTCTCCAGAGCCAGGTTTGGACTCGGATAGTGCTTAACACAAAATTCCCTGGCTCGGCCCCGGCCTTCTAGGTACTGCTTTTTCAAACTCCCCTGCTCGAGCTTCTCCTCATGGTATTTTTCTATACAGTTTATGAGTTTCCTTTGTTCCTGTTTGACTGTGGCAGTGGACAGGTAGGGCGGGGAGGCGATGTTTTATTACTTGTGAATGTTTTTCTTATTAGGTTGTAAGGAGGACTTTACTTTACTTTTCTTTTGTTAGTCATCGATGGCGATGCGACAGGGTTCTGATGATCCCGCTTGGAGAGTTTTTGCACCTGTTGTTTGAATTTTGTCATTTCCTTTGTTAGTTTTTGGAATTAAGGTTTTTTATATGTCATAGCGCGAGCTGCATGCAGGATTTTGTACCTAAATCAATAATCACATGATTCAAAAAAAGAAAAAAAAGAAAAAAGAAAAAAAAGAGAAAAAAAAGGTACAAAGACAGCATTCAGCTTTAACGCTATGGCCAACAAAAACCGTGTCCTCCTCACCCCAGGAAACATCCAAACCCCCAAGTCCCTCTGGTATGAGTCCAACCGCACATCTCGCCTATCGCCCAACCAAATCCTACGAACATACTTTTCCATACGAAGGAAGTAGAAAGGAAAGAAACAAGCAGGAAGGAGAGGAGAACCCTTAGTGACATCTGCAAAAAACCGAGAGGGTGAACAAAAGGGTATTAGCAACGGCCAGAAGGACGGGCGTAACCGAGGCGGGTTGTTGTATAGCAACCGAAAGATCGAGTGCCAGCGGGAAGCAGTAAGGTGCCAGCTCAGGCGGTGGGAAGAGGGGAGGGTGGATGTAGCTGTAACCGAGCAACGGGACGAAGACCAAGAGGGTAGAGAGAGGAGGATGTGAGGAGGAAGGCAGTCCAAACACTTGAGACGACCGACTAGAGTAACCGCGACCGATGCTTTTCCGAATGCGAAACGAGGATGAGGTGCTGAAGTTACTAACCGAAGTGTTCCCCGACAGGACCACATAACCGAGACGGAAAGGTACTTCGCAAAGGGCTTGGAAAGCTCAGCGCCGACCGTGTGCGAAGGGGGTGAAATGCCGACATGCAAAGCCTAAGCGAGGGGCAAAGGAAGTGCGGGGTAAGCGGGAGAACAGAACTTCATGAGCGGTAGTCAATGATGAACAAGAACAAGAACCCCGTAGAGGAGGGGGTAAACCCCTAAGAGAGAGGAGGGGAGATAGCATCACTCCCCTAGGCAGAAGCCATCAACGGGGAGGAGTGGGGGTGGTGGTGGAATCCCACGATGATTTCCCTGGGGGTGAGATTTCAATCGCCGGAGGTGTAGGGGAGATGGTTCGTGTCTAAATACTGTGACCTTTTGTTTTTTTCTTTTTCTTTTTTTTAAATCATATGTTCATTGTTTCTACGGTACAAGAAATGACATGCATCTTTAACGATATGGCCAAAACAAAACCGAAAATCAAACTAACAATCAACAAAAGAAATAACCATAACCAGTTCCCCCAACACGACCAATAACCATCGCAAAGCAGCCGAAGCTTAAATTAAAGGAAAGTAAAAACCGCCTGGCTAGCCTCGAGGGCTAGGGGCGGATGGAACGGTAAACTAAAGGAGGGGGTTTGTAGGGGGTTTGTGGAGGGAGGGGGCAAGCGGGGGCATCCCAGGAGGGAAACCAGTGGCGGTGGTGCGGATGAACTCAGCCAGCGCGATGAGCATCTGCTGGTTGGACCAGATGGGGGCCTCGGGGGCCAAGTCCCAGACCCCTTGGAGGAGGCGGGATCTCTGACGGGCGGAGGAGGGGCAGGACAGGATGGCATGTTCGCAGGTCTGCGGGGCCTCAAAACACAACGGGCAGGATGTGTCGGCATCATGATTGCCCCATGAGCGGTGAGCCGCCAGATAGCTCTTCCCAGATCGCATCTGGTGGATCCTACCCGCAACAAATTTGTCCAAGCCCATGAAGGGATGGGGGCGTATTGAGGGCGGATAGGGGTAGTACGGGGGGGCTGGGGTGGAAGACCGGTCCGAAAGGAGGAGTTGCTTAGCCCTCAGCTTGAGGCGGGCGTAAGATGGGACAATCCCCGGAATTGGGGGCAAGTAGTCTGTTAAGTGGAGGGAGATGGGAGGCAACGTAGAGAGGTCATGTACGAGGGGGGTGGCCGTGTTAGCCAAAGCTGTGATGGTGTTGTGTCGGTACCTTGGATTCTTGGTCTTGTCCGGAGCAGAATGCCAGTCGAGGTTGAAGAAGAGATAAGGTTGAGAGGTAATCTTCCCGCGTGCTATCAAGGTGGCACAGTGGGGCAAGAAGGTTGGAACGGATTTAGGGAGGCGCGCCGTGGCAGGGTTTATCTCCGGCGCGGAGCAGATGAGCCTTAGGCCAGCAAGGCGACGTTGGTGGCGTACAAGCACAGGTAACAGGGGAAGACAGGCCTCCCTGTGCAAACATGTTATGTTGGTGGAGGAAATGCAGTTGGTGATCCACCTACAGACCCGGTGCCAAAAAACGGACATCGGACACATGACAGACGGGGGAGGGTTCCAGACAGCGGACCCATAAAGGAGAATTGGAGCCAGTAGCGAACGCGCTAGGGCCTGACAAAGGTAGGGAGGAAGGCCCATCCTCGGGGGGGAGAAGCGGCGGATCATGGCCAGGGCGGCATTCGCAAGCGCGTACCTCCTGGAGAAGTGAGACCTAGGGTCAAAGGAGGGGGTGAAGATGAAGCCCAGCCACTTCAGGCGGGACTGTGGATTGAAAAGCTGATCTTCTAGGTGCACCGGGAGGATGCACGGCGGCTCATTGCTCCTGGTGGTCCTCCAGTGGATCAGTTCAGTTTTTGGAACGGAAAAACAGATATTGATTGGTGCAGCCTTTCTCTTGAGCGCCGAGAAGGACTTCTGGAGGAGGCGAACGTTGGTTCTGTAGGCGGGCGAGGCCACTGTGACAGCAAAGTCGTCGACGTAAGTGATGATGAGGGACCTGGGGATCTCCAGGTGGAGGGAGGAGACGTAAATGACGAATAGGAGGGGGGAGATGGGGGAACCCTGAGGGACTCCGACCAAAACAGGAGCGAAGTGGTGAGGGGACCCTTGAAACGTCAGGCGGCAAGTGCAGTCCCTAAGGAAAGAGCCAACCCATTGGACCAGGTATGGGCTGACCCCCTTTCTACGGAGGAGAGAGAGGAGTGAGGGGGACTCCACATTGTCGAAACCTCCCTTCACATCGAGGAAGAGAGTGGATACTTTGTAGCGGAGGCCGTGAAAGGACTCACCGTTATGTTGTAGGACGAGGGCGGCATCGGCGGTGGATCTTCCAGGGAGGGACTCGCACTGAAGGGGGTGGATGAGGGAGCATATCGCTGCTTGGGCCGAAAGGCGGGAGGCTACCACTCTCTCAAGGATCTTAGAGAGCGTTCGAAGGAGGACGATAACCCTAAAGGAGAAGGGCGAGTTGTATGAGGGTTTACCTGGCTTGTCAAGGACAATACCAAGTGCTTTTTTGAGGGAGGGAGGGTGAAAACCGTGGGCTAGCAGGGGGTCCAGGAGGGATGGGAGTAGGGAGGGCTTGATACGGTGCACTGACTTCCACACAGGGTAGGGGATGTGGTCGGGGCCAGGCGCGGAGGTGTTCGAAGACTTTGAGAGGGCTCTAGATACCTCTTCGGAGGTGAGGGGGGTGTAGTCCTCATAACACGAGAGGCGGAGAAGCAGGGGAGGTGGGGATTTGGAGGGAAAAAAGTGGTCGAGAAGCGTTCCCGCCACGTAGGCCGGGTCGGAGGCCCCTGGTAAGTCCGGGAACCTCTGTGGTTGGCGACCAAATGCAAATCTTTTGGCCGTCCAGAGGGAGCGCGGGGTGGCCGAGGATAAGAAGTCCGACCAGTGTGTTCTCTTGGCCGAGGCGATGGGTTTGAAATAAGTCCTTCTCGAGCTCTTGACATTGCTCCACTTGAGGGGGGACGGGTCGAGGCGGAATATCCTCGCAAACTTGTGATATTCCCTTCACAGGGAGGATAGGCGAGGGGACCACCATGGTTTCGAGCGGGGGCACGGGCGTTTGCATGGGGCGTGGGATGTCAGGAGGGAAGTAGGGCGGCTGGAGGAGATGTCAAACCATCTACTGAGAGAGTTGGGCGTGGGTCTTGCTGGGTGGGGTAACATGGAAAAGGTATCCAGTGCCTTTCCTACCGCGTCTAGGTCGAGGAGGGCCCAATGTGGAGTGGGGGGGGGTAGCATAATTGCAGGTGGTTTTAGTGTTATCAGACATGGGACGTGGTCTGAGCCAGTGGAGGGGAGGGGGGTGTCCCATGAGGAGACGAGGGAGGAGAGGGTGGTATTCGCGAACGCCAGGTCCAAAACCAAGGGTCGCGAAACGGTGTCAAACGGGAAATGAGTATAGACCCCGGGGGTGTTCAGAAGATGGTACGCGACGTCAAAAGCGGCATCAGAGTAGCGCGTAGAAATGGTAAACTCCCTTTCGGATAGGGAGCGGCAGGGATCTGCTAACGGATGGTGGAGGTTAAAATCACCTAAAACCAGGTGAGGGTAGGAAAGAAAAGAAAGAATTCGCTCAGGTGGTATGGAGCGGTAGGGAGGACGATTTATGCGAAGAAGGTACACCGAGGTGACCCTAAGGGAGCAGTGGGGGGTTCCAAAAAGACCCTCTGGGGAAAAAACATCAACTGATAGCATTTCTGAAGAGTCGTGAAAACTTGTCGAGCAGGACAGGTGTTGGTTTAAAGTGCGGGAAACATAAATGGCTACCCGCGGGCGGCCAGGAGGGGGGTGGGCAATGGACATAAATCCCGGGAATGTTGGGAGAACCGATCGTCTTGAGGGGGGGTCTTGAATAGCCACAAGTAAAGGAGGGTGGGGCAGCATAGTAAAGCTGTGAAAGAGTGAAAGAAAAACATCCCAGCTCCCAAGGCAGTTATGTTGAACGATTGGAAAGGACAGGAAGACAGCACTGCTGTCAGTCTAGCGAGTGAAAAAATTCTCCATTATTGGGCTGAGCCCACAGAGGAGTCGGAGTCTAAGGATTCATCACCGCTCTCTCTTGGGGCGAGATCGGTGATGGTGATGGTCCGCTGGGCTGTCAGCCTAGGTGGAGGAGCATCTCGGGGGAGTACAGGGGCACTCGGGGTTCGGGGAGTGGCACTTGGTGCTGGGGGAAGGATCGTCGAAGGGCCCGCCTGGTCTTCAGCGAGATCCATGCTGTCCTGCGTCTGTCGAGATAGCACTTTTGGTGCATCTGGAGTGGTGTTCGGGCGGGAGGGACAATCCCTGCTGCGCGCAGAGTGCTCTTCTTGGCAGTTAGGGCAGCATGCCACCGAGGATGGACAGCAGGCGAGGATAGGTTGGAAATTGCCACCCTTAGGGCAGGAAGGGTTAGGGCAGCGATGCTCTGCTTTGGTGTGGGGGAGCGAGCAGAAGGGACAAACGGGCAAAGTGCTGGGACAGCGGCTGGGGATGTGGCCGAACTTCCAGCATTTCTTACACTGTGAGTTTTTAGAGGAGGAAAACATTTGTTCGACTCTCCGGTTTCTGGAGAAGAGGTGGATGGAGGGGAGGATACCGTAAGTGTCGGGCGGGGCCACTGTAACGACCATTGAGGTGGCGCTCATCTGTTCACGTGATTCCGTGTCCGGGTTGAGGTAACGCGCTGAGAGAATGGAGACTCCCCTGGCATTGCGGATGGACTCATGAAGAGAGGGGAAGAGTTGGTCATCGTCCGAGGGGAGGAAAGCAAGAGGGATTGAGTGAATCAAAAGTTGTGTTTCGTTCGGAGCGGGATTGAAAATATCCCAAGGGGAGTTGCCTATCGGAAAGGCTTTGTTCAACCTCGAAGTGAGGGGGGCGAAGTAGGGGGTATAGGCGGAGGCCGGGTTGTGGAGGTCGGTACCAAGCAGTGACACCGAGCCTTTGTCGTTGACTGTGCAGGTGAAGGAGAGGGGAAGGGAGCAGTTGGCTTCTCTGAGAACAGAGGCAGCGATGTCAGGGAAATGGGCCGCTATCTTGAGCGCTTCTGGGTGGGGTTCGAAGGTGGTTCTGGAGGCGAAGAACCTGCGGACAGCTTGGGGGAGAGGAGGGGGAGGCTTCATAAAAACCTCACCCGACGCAACTGCAACCGAGGAAGCCGAGGCAGGACCCTTTGCCTGACGACCCTTCTTTCCTTTAGCAGAGGGCGCGGCAGCTTGGGCATAGGTGGGGGTGGCCTTTGGGGCCATGGTGGTGGGGGGACGCCAGTCGGGGTCCAGGTGACCAGGGGTCCAAGAGGAACCGGGGGGGTATTTCCCTTTCGCGAATTCCTCCGCTTCCTAGGTGTAGGGGTACTTTTTGGCAAACGCCTCAGGGTTGCCATACATTGTGGGAGGTGAAGTTGACATGTCGTATCTCGGGAGATCCGGATCAGCTGAGGGGGAGGGCCAGACCGTATTAGGTGGTGGTGGGGGTTGAGCCGGAGGAGCTCTTTCCTTTCCTTTTTCTTGGGAGCAGGGTTGGTGTTGGTGGTGGGGGCGGGACGCGTCCTACTAGAGGAGTGCATGGTCTGTTGTGGGACACTAGGGCGCTGGGGAGGGAAAGAGGCCTGAGTGGCTGATGGAAGACGGGAGGCAATGTCGCGAAGAGACGCTTGGAGTGGGGCGAGGTTTGGGGGTTGCTGGGAGAGGTCCAGATTAGCTACCTGAGAGGACAGGTGGTGGATGTCAGTCAGGAGGGTCTCCAGGGCCGTTGCGATGTGGACACTCGATTCAAGGGAGGTGCAGAGCAGGGGGAGGAGTATTTGTTCCCTGATAGAGAGGGTGGAGATGTTCGCAGGAGTGATGGGGGAGAAACCCGCGGCAGGGAGCCCAAGGTCAGCGGCAGTCTGGTGGAAGAGCGAGACCAGATGGTCGAGATTTCCAGTGGTCGGGAGGGAAGAGAGAGAGGCTGTTGTACCGATTCTCGAGGGGCCGCCCTGATGGGAGGCCATGTTTGGAGGTGAGCGTGGGGACGCGAGGCCCAGCAGTGAGGACGAGAGGTATGGGACAGGAGATCGTGCGCAGAACGAGGTGGTGTTGAGAAATGTAGGGGGGGGGAGAGAGGGGAGCGGAAGCGAGTCTAACTACTGTGACCGAGTCTTCCTTTATATAGACTCTTCACAACAAGCACCCTAACCCTGAAGACTAATAACTGTAGTCATGCAGTCCTATAACCCATAACAAGTGATGCCCGAAATCTATCATCTGACTGTTCTGAGTCCGTGCGCAACATACTGTAAACCAATCAAAACACATATTACAAGTCATGTGAGCCAACTTCATCACATGAGTGAAACTCGTGACTCATAATATGAGTCACGCGCCACAGTCCTTACATCATTATGACTCACAATCCTGAGTCATAGACTGATCAACCAATTTTAATATAACCTTGACACCTAACTGTAACTCATATGAGAACTATGAGTCAACTGACTCCATAGTGCGAAACCTAAACATATCTTATGACTAATAAGTATTAGTCATGTGAAACCTGGCTTGCTTAGTCACAATTTGTAACACTCTCACACCCTTTCAATACAGGTCGTGGAAGAATACGGTTTGAGATTTGCCAGTATGAAGATAATCTTCCATACCTGGCATTTGTTGAAACCCTTGTGCTTCTCAGTAGCTTAAGCAGTTGGGGGCTCTGGGGCAATAATATAGGTGATAGGGTTGAGGCGCCCTCCTCTGTCGTAGAGGATCTCACTCCAGGTGTCTGCAAAGGATCATCTGCAGCCTTCTTTCCCTTTCTACAGTCATGTCACCCCTGATGGAAGGAAGAGTGATCCATGTGGCACTTATGTAACCTGATAGGTCAGGTTATGCGGAAACCCTGAGACAGCGTACAGACATGATAGGAGGGAAAGCCTCACTGGAATAACTTCCAGTGATATAAGAAAGGTCAGAGATAAATAAAGTGATTATTCAACCTATTGTATATTAAAGAAGTCTCTTTTCCTGTCAGCCTTGAGAGACTGAATCCTTAGGCGATATCAGTCTCTTTAAATACAAATAAAACATAACCAAATAGCCTGTCCATAAAGTAAATTCTTACTATACTGAGATAGCAACAAAGACAACTATGTCCTAGAACATTGGTGTAGAGCCGACAGGATGTAACTAACAAAACAATTAATGAAATCAAACAATCAGGAATTGCTACTAATGTACTAATCCTGTAGCACTTTTAGGATAGCATGTTGTTACCCAAAGGGTATATGGATAGCAAGAGATGGCATAAGCCAGCTTAAGAAAAATAACCTAATAGGAAATTATAACAATAAAGAAAGTACAATGTACAAGTGCAGCCCTACTACTGTAGAACCTAAGTAGGAAATATCCAACATCAGGTAAGTACAGTAGCAAGACATATTGGATGGATTCCATTACACTATACTTTGTTTATGTTGGTGCACTCTGAACCTGCAAACTATAAATGGCTTGATAATAAAGTTTGCTACTCTATTTATGAGTTCATCCAAGATGAGAGAATATTTCTTCCATGGATAATCTTCTTGCTGACAATAGAAGTGTGCATCTGTCACGGGTTAATTCTGCAGAAGATCAAAACGAAGAGCACTTCAGGCTGAAGGCAAGTTTATAGGGCAACAATCGTTTATGCTCAAGAGACGTTTATACTATTTGAGAAGATAGGATTTAGTTAGTAGATACTTAGTTAGTATGAGTGTTAGAAGTAGCCTGCGAACATCAGACATGGTATATAAATATTAAAGTGCCTCCTACGCTATAGAACAATCATTACCCAAGAAGAGATCTTATCAATATTACAAGTTTCGCACTAGAACAGACTTTGATCACTTTATCTACCATTATACACATACATCTCCTGAGCCTTCCTAGACAATCTCCCTCTATGATAAAGATTATCGACCATGGTTATCTTGCAAGTCTTGAGATAGGCTGCTGCCTAACACCAAGCTAAGCCAAATATGATCTGAGTGCGCATTGCAACTCAATATAGAACAAACAGGATATGAGCAGACATTGTCATTCAACTTAGGAGATAAAGGACATAGGGGACACAATCTCAATGTCATGTCTATTCCAACACAAAGCTTACATATCAGACACAGTGTAATTTTTGGCTGATGACATGATATATATATACCCTATATAAGTGTGTAGTTGGCGTCATGCCCAATAACCTCCAGATGACATATTTCAAATCACCTGAGTATTTGTAATAGGCTAATCTGGGCCATTGCCGGCCCCCAGAGTGTATATGTTGAATGTAGTAATGAGAGCAGAGTACATAGTGTTACATTTTAGCCTAAGTACGAAGAAACCCCAATGAACTCATCTTGACATAATTGTGTAATAACCTTCACTTGCTTTTAGCCTAAAGTGAGCTGGCATTTTTGCTTTCTGAACGATCAAGTTTTGAACATAGTATTCCTGTTATCCTTAGGGCTAAATTAAGCTTAATAGTACAACCACTGGGTGGAAAGTCTTGGCACCTCTTGATTCAGATAATAGAACAATTAAGTAAAAAGATCATGAATGCAAAAACTGAAAGCAGATAGAATTTTCACAAATGGATAAAAGAAAAGCATGAAAGATAGTAATTCCATCACCACTTAGTATGTACTCCGTGGCCTGTAATACCTCCTTAATTTGCTGAGAAATTGAGTCTACCTATCTATTAAGTACTGCCTGTGGAATACCGTTCCACTTGTTCAGAGCTGCATGCCTGAGTTCTTCTACAGTTCGTGGGTGAGAGTCCCTTTGGCTGAATTGTTTCCCAAGCCTTTGCTTAAGCATTCTCCAAACATTCTCAATCGGATTCAAATCTGGTGAGGCGGATGGCTATGACAAAATCCAAATCTTCTTTTTCACAAGAAAACTTCTTATCTTCTTTGCCAGGTGTGGCCCAGCCCTATCCTGCATGAAATCCAGCTCAAAAGAGTCTTCCTGAAGCTTCTCCTAATAAGGAATAAGATGTGGTTTCAAAAGCTGATCCCTATATTGTGTAGCATTTAATCCACCCTGATCATTCTTCCTTTCATACTCTTCTGGGGTACAGTGCCCAAGAAATATGAAAGGAGTTCTACTCTCTTTGGGATAAGCAGCCCAAAAGCTTACATCCAACTGGCCAGAATGAAATGTTGGCTGCACATAGCAAGGCCACAGGGATGTTCCCCAACAACGTCCTATGTGTAATGGTCCTGACCTTAAACCAACCTCAATTCTTACCTCATTCTACCCAATAATCTTGCTCCAATCTTATTGTACCCACTCTTCCTTCTTTAGACACCACTGCCTCCACTTCCTCATGGCATCCTTATTCAACCAAAACTTCTTCCTCACCTAGCAAACTCCAAACTTTAACTTTCTTAATACTCTCTTCACAGCATTTTCTCCAGAGTCCAAAGTCGCCTCTCACGCTAGATCTTGGATTGTAGCTGCAGGGTCTTTGAGAATTGCATGTCCTAAGCTTCTAGGAGTACGGTCATCCAATTTGCGTAAGCGGCCGAGTTTTGGGATTTGTTTTGTTTGTTTTTTGTTTTAGTCATGTATTCGTTTGTTTAAAGGTACAAAGAACTCGCATGCAGCGGTGAGCTATGGCGTAAACAAAACCTATAATCAAACAACTAACAAAAGAAAGTCCTATCCACCCAGTTCTCCAAAGCGTAGCCAAACCATGACGCAATAACCAACCAAGGGAAAACATCATAAACTTGTAAAGAAATATCCAAGACCAACAAATCTCACGATCCCCGTCTTAAAACAACAAAGTAAGGAAACCCCAAAGCAAGTCAAACATCCTCCACGGGAGAAAACCTGAAGCGGGGCGAGGGGGAGAAGGGAGGGGAGGGAACAGGGCTGTGGGCAGTACTGGAAGTAGGGCTCGGGGGGAACATGTCGGGTGGGAAACCGGTGGCCGTGAGTGCAATAAACCTAGAAAGGGCGGCGATATCGTGATCGGAGGACCATAGGGGCGAGGCGGCGTCAAGCGAGGCGAGGGTCGGGAGGAGACTCTCCTTCAGGCGGCGACGGGCCTTGCAGTGCAGGATGGCATGCTCAAAGGTTTCAGCCGCGGCGCGGCACCTGGGGCAGAGAGAGGGAGTGTCCCGATTAAACCAGGAAGGATGGGCTGCAAGGTAGCTTTTGCCAGACCGCATCTGATGGAAACGACCGGCCATGAATTTGGGGAGGCCCATGAATGGGTGGGGAGTGAGCGAAGGTGGGTAAGGATAACCTGAGGGAGGAGGAGCGAGCGCCACTGCCGGTGGAGGATCGCTCGGGATTCTTTTCTGAGGGCGGTATAAGAGTCCGAGGGAGCGTCCACCGGGGGGACGGATAGGGTAGGAACCAGTTGACGGTTGTGCGAAGGACAGAAAAGCCTACTTTTAAGCAGGGGAAGCGTCCTGTGAGCGATCTCATCGATGGGGAGGTGTTTGCGGATCGTCACCTGGGGTGTTTTCCACATAAGGGGGTGGTAGGCGGGGTTCAACTTGACCAGCAGGGAGCGATGACAGAGAGGGGAGCGGTAGGTAGACCGGTTTGGGACCGATTTGTGGAGCCTGGCCGACGCAGGATTGAATTCGGGCGGAGAGCAGACCATTCTTAGGGCCGCCATGCGTTGCCGGTGTTCTATAAGGAGGACGAGAGGGGGGAGGCAAGACTCGATGGCCAGTATGGGGACTGGGGTGGAAGAGAAGCAGTTGGTGACCCATCTCTGGACACGATGCCAAAAAACGTCTAACTTGTCTTGCATCCTCACGAGGGGAGTGTAGAGGTCTGAGCCGTATAGGAGAACAGGGGCGAGAAGGGACGAAGCTAACCTATGGCAGAGGTACGGAGGGAGACCCTTCCCTGGAGGAGAGAGTCTTTTGATCGTGTCGAAAGCGCCCTGGGCGAGGGACAGCCTTTTGCTGAAATGGGCACTCGAGGAGAGAGGGGGTGTGAACCAGTATCCTAGCCTCCTTACCGTGTCCTTGGGGGAAAAGTACAAGTCGTCCAGCTGGACTCCCGCCGTGGAGGGAGGCGAGCGCTCCTGAGGGGTGCGCCAGTGAATGAGCTCAGTCTTGGGGACGGAGAAGGTGAGGCCCCTGGGCGCCGCGATCCTGCAAAGGGAGCGGTAGTGGCCCTGAAGGAGTTGAACGTTGCGTCTGTGGGAGGCGGAGGAGACCGTGACCACAAAATCATCCACATAGGAGATCACAATGCCCTTAGGTATCACAGGATGTAGTGGAGAAACATATATAACAAAGAGGAGGGGGGAGATGGGGGAGCCCTGGGGGGTGCCTACGGCGACCGGCGAAAATATTCTTGGGGAACCTTGAAAGAGAAGTCTACACATGCGGTTGGTAAGGAAGCTGCCAACCCACGCAGTAAGATATTTGTGGGCTCCTTTGGCCCGCAGCGCCGACGTGAGTTGGCCGGGATCGACATTGTCGAAGCCGCCCTTGATGTCCAGGAAGAGAGATGAGACCTTGGAACCAAGTCTCTGGAGGAGGCGAACCTCATGGGAGAGGGTAGATGTGGCGTCGAACGTGGAGAGACCCGGGAGGGAACCTGTCTGGTGCGGGTGAAGCAGGCCCACATGCCTGGCCAGGAGGGAGAGACGTGAAGCGATGACTCGTTCCAGTATCTTTGAGAGAGTTTCGAGTAGAACAATGACCCTGAAGGAGGCAGGGGTATCATAGGATGCCTTAGCTGGCTTGTCCAACACAATGCCGTTTGCCTTCTTCAGGGAGGCGGGGTGATGTCCATAGCGTAACAGAGGAGAGAGGAGATTGGTGAGGAGGGAAGGGCATGACCGGTGAACCTGTTTCCATACAACGTAGGAGATCGAGTCAGGGCCAGGAGCGGAAGTTGTTGGAGGACTTCGAGAGGGGGAGCGCGATCTCTTCCTGACTGAGCGGGAAATAGTCAGGGTAGGGAGAGAGAGTGAGAGGAGTGTCGGCTGGAGGAGGGGTGGAGGGAAAAAAATGCGAAAGTAGGGCCCTGTTGATGCCCTCAGGAGTATCCTGGTCAGGAAAAGAGGGGAACCTCGAGGCTTGCCTTCCGGAGGCGAGCTTCTTGGCTTCCCAAACCGATGAGGGGGTGAGGGACGAAAGGTAGGTAGACCAATGGGCGAACTTAGCTTTTTTTATGGCAGCAAAATAGGAGCGTCTTGTCGAGCGTAGAGCCCACTGATCATACGAGTCCCTAGAGGACCTGTATGTCCGAGAGGCCGAGTGGAAAGCAGATCTTAGGTGGGAGAGAAGAGGGGACCACCATGGCTTGGATCTGGGGGACGGGCGCGACACCGGGGTGTTGGAGGAGATGAGGGTCTTGACCTTATTGGCATGGGTGTCGAACCATTCTTCAAAGGTGGAGGGCGAGCAGACAGACGGAGGAGGGGGAGGTATCAAGGAGGGGAGAGAGGGTAGAATACTGGACCAATCCGTTTTTGACCAGTTGGGGGAGGGAGGAGGAAGCCTGAACCTGGGAGACTCTAGTGTAATGAGCACAGGAACATGGTCAGAGCCAGTCGAGGGGAGAGGTGTGTCCCAATGAGAGAACAAAGGGAAAAGGGGGCAGTTAGCGAAGGCAAGGTCTAGGACCGAGGGCCTGGCGTTGTGTGCGAAGGGGAAATATGTATACAACCCAGGTTGATTGAGAAGAGAGTAGCCATGTTCCGAAGCCTGGCTATAATAGGGGTGCGATAGGTTGTATTCCTTAGAGTCGAACGTTCGTAGACGGTCGGCAGATGGATGATGTATATTGAGGTCACCAACCACCATTGTCGGGAAATCGTTGTCTTGAAACAGATCAGGGGGGGAGATAGAACGGAAGGGGGCAGACTTGAGGGGGAGATTGTAGGCGTTGATAATCCTGAATCTAGTGAACTGGAGCTCAAAGAAGCCTCCTGGGGCAAATATGTCGATCGAAAACAAATCGCAACGGGTGGATGCGGTGGGTAGGAGCGAAACCGAATTTAGCAGATGGGGGTGGAGGTAGAAAGCCACCCTTGGTTTGGGGAAGGAGGGGTGAAAGCACTTATATGTAGAGAAGGATGGGAGTTGCCCTCTCCTGATGGGGGGGTCCTGGAGGGCTATTATCATAGGAGGGGAGGTCAACTGACTAACGCTATTCATAAGGGATAAAAACACATCCCAGCTCCCAAGGCTGTTGTGTTGAACGATGGAAAAGGAACGAAGTGTCCCCCTGGCCGGCCGGGGAGACGTGATTGAGTCATTATTGTACTGCATTATTGGGCCCTGCCCGGATCATTGGAAGGAGCAGGGGAGGGGCTGGGGGCCACCTGGGGAAGTGGGCCACCCGCCCCTGGAGTAGGGCGCAAAACCGAGGGAGGAGCTGAGGGACGAGTCGGACGTGGGGTGACCACCTCAAAGGCCGGGAGAAGTCTTCTGACAGTTGACGGAGCAGAGGGTCTGGGGGTCTCGGCAACGGCCTCACCCTCATCTTCAGTTGTATCCATGTCCCCTTCAGCAGGGGCAGGGGCGACGTGGTCCTGTGCAAGAGGTACCTCGCCAGTGGGGGGGGGACGGCTTGGTCTAGCTGGGCAGGTAGGGTGAGTGGCAGGATGATCATCCCCGCAGTTAGCACAGTGCGCAGGGGAAGCAGAGCAGCAATTTGCCACGGGGTGTAGGTTGCCCTCCTTGGGACACGTGGGGTTAGGGCAGCGGTGTTCCGTCTTGCGATGCTGCAGTGCGCAGATTGAGCAGACGGGGTGATCGTATTTACAGACAGGGGCCGTGTGGCCGTATCTCTGACAGTTGCGGCAACGAGTGGTTTTGTTGGCAGAGTGAGCAGTTTTGATCTCCCTCTTGCGGGAGAGAAGGAAGATGTTGGAGCCCATCTTCTTACCCTCCTCAGGGGTAGTTGTGACAACAACCGAAGAAGCGAGCTTTAGGGAGCGGGCCACAGGATCCGGGTTAAGAAAGCGTGCCGAGGTGATTTTGACGCCCTTGGCGTTGAGTATTGCAGTTCTGAGGTACACGAAGAGACCCTCATTGTCTTCAGGGAGGTAGCGAAGGGGGAGGCCATGGATGGCGAACTGGTTTTCGTTGGGGGCGGGCCTGAACGGGAGCCACAGGGAGGAGCCAACTGGAAAGGACTTGTTTAAACGTGCCGCAAGAGCACCGAAGAAGGGAGCGTAGTCAGAGGCGGGCGTGAAGGGGGAGATCCCCAAGAGGGTGACCGTACCATTCGAGTTGACTTTGGCAGTGAACGAAAGGGGGAAAGCGCAGTTGGACGAGCGCAGAACTTCTGCGGCTATATCGGGGAAGGTAGCGGCAATGGTTTCCCTATCCGGGTGAGGGAGGGGATCCTGTCTGGGTGCATAGAACCTCCTGGCCGCAGCCAGGAGAGTGGAGGGTTTGGAGGAGGAGGAGGAAGCCGGAGAGGAGGAGGAGGAGGGAGGAGAAGTCAAGGAGGCAACCCCCTGGGGGGAGGACTTCCTCTTTCCCTTCGTCGTAGGGGCCGTGGCTTGTGCATAGGTCAGGCGGGGGCAGGTAGGGTCTTGTACCCCAGGAAGGAAAGTGGAGGCGGCGGGGTAACCCCCATTGGCGAAGTGGGAGGCTTCCCACGAGGTGGGGTGGGACTTGGCGAACGCTTCAGGGTTGCCATAGTACCTATTGGTAGTGTGATCATGCCTGGGAAAGTCAGGGTGTAGGCCGGGCGTGGGGGCAGAGGGTCTTTTGGCCGAGGGGGGTGGGGCAGGTGCCTGATTGGTCAGGGGGGGTGCAGGTCTGTGCGGCACGGGGGCTGTGCTGACCCTGTGTGACAGGTCTCGAACCGAAGAGGTGATGGGGGCCAGGGAGGCGGTCAGCTCGTCTCTATTGGGGACCGAGTTTGCCACCTGACTGATGGAGTCATGGGTGTGTGTGATGCGGTCGTTGAGGGTGTCAACCCTTTCAAGCAGAGAAGCCAACGCGTTGATCGTGGAGCAGAGAAGGGGAAGAACAATAGATTCGCCCGTAGAGAGGTCTCTACCAAGCTCAGAGCTTGTAGGCAGGGGGACCACTTCGTTGAAGCCTAGTTTGTTGAGAGTTTCACCGAGGAAGTTCCTCACGTAGATAATTTGTTCAGAAGGAGGGGAGGTGGAGCTGGGCCTTGTGGAGGGCACCGAGGAAGCGGGGAGAGGGAAACCCTGGGGGGCACCATGGACGGACATTTTCGCAGCTCACGAAGAGTGCTAAACGTAGTGCAGCTCACGAAGAGTGCTAAACGTAGTGCAGCTCACGAAGAGTGCTAAACGTAGTGCAGCTCACTGAGAGTGCAAGAGGGGCAGCTCACTGAGAGTGCAGAGTATCGCGAGATTGTGTACCAGAAGCAAAGTGGTGTTGAGAAACGTAGGGGTAGGGAGATAGCGGAGGCGAAGCTTGCGGCCGAGTTTTGGGAGGTCATGATAGGTACTATACCGGAGGAAGCGACTAATGATATTTCAGATGGTACTTCTCTTTTCTCCTGTTTTGCAAACAATCTTCTCCCACGACTTCTGCTGTAACTGTAAACAAATAGTACGAAACCTTTCTTCGGGATTGAGGTACTTTTTGGAAAGCCAGGAGGATGGCATGGTGAGTTATCTTGGGTGGTGTAGTTGAGATCTCGGTGGTCCTGCCGAAGATTTGAGTTGGGGTGCCAAGACCTTCCACCTGGTGCTTGTGAATTACCATGGATTTCTTACATGGCACCCACACTAACCTCATTCTCTTTGCTAAGACATACCTCTTTCTAAACCTATACTAGTACTTCCAAATCCTTTCTTTGCTCTTTTTGTTTCTTCTAACTCTTCTACTTTCTTATATTCCTGATTATCAATATTTTCCACTATCAATTGCCCAATGTGATCTCGTTTCTGTAGTTCGTAATTCATATCACTATGATTTCCGAGAAGTACTTTCCGCTCTCCACGGTATTCTGCGTCAATAACTCTTGCATCTACCGTGATTGGCTACTTGTATTATAGATAATGTTCAGGAGGTAGTAGACCGGGGTTGCCCTCAGTGAGGCTTGGCAGTAAAGAAAGGCACGTTCAACAAATACTGCCTGCTAATATTTGCCAAGCCTCGCTGAGGGCACCCCCGGTCTATATGCCAGTCATATATGATAATGCTGTTGTAGTGTGAGTCAGAATACTTCAGAGGTAGGGTTGGGTAGCAATATATCTCCCAACATCACCTGACGTATTAGCCTCAAACTCTATCTCCATTACCACCCAGACCCCGCTTTTCACCTTCCTATTTGGGAAGGTGTTAACGTGGCAAATCACCAAAGAATCTCACGATCCTACCCCAGCCACTGAACTTGGAGCTTCATAAGTGTGCTGGGATGGCCTTCTCGTGTGAAAATCCACCTACTCAACAGCTGGGACTTACGGCAATGTGTTGCTGGTATTGCACTACCTCTGGTCACACCCCCGCCACCTAGCTTATACCAAACTTCCTGGGCTAGTTCTTCCAGGCCGGTCTCGGCTACACACAATACAGGTTTCTTGATTCTCAAAAGAAGAAAAATGGTCTACTCCGCTTACCTATGGCTGGAGCAATGAAGTGGGGGTCTATTGGTCTTAACAAGTTATTTCTTTTGTTTTTTGGTGTCTACTTGTGGTATTTTTCTTTTCTGCCCGCCTTTCTTAGAGGAGGATGTGCGGTTGGTTGCATACTATAGGGACTGTAGGATTGGAGGTCATTGGACAGGATTGGGATGTTTTTCCTTTGTTAGTGCTTTGGGCTTTCTTTGCCATAGGATTTTTCCCGAATGCAGTGGTTTGTGCCCCGGCAAGTGTTTACTTTTGTTTACATATCCCCAAAACAATACCACAGATTTAACAAAAAAAAAAACTGACGTATTAGACTGTCTTCCAATGCACCAGAGGCAATTGGATATGGCAACCCCTCCCAGGACACACAGGATGCACAGGATACAGAGTCAAGACTGGCAGAGTCAGGACCCAATGCTAAAGCACCTGACGCAGGATACTTTTTTTTGCTGATGTACCACTTTTTAAAATTCAACATGGAAACTTCGTCTCATGGGTTGCCCCTGATTTGTGATAGCCCAGTTTCCAATAGATTATGGACCTTGGTTCTTGTCAACCTTGTCCATTCAACTTTTGGAGGCTGACCTGGTATTCTATTCATTGCTATTATGTTGTGGTAGGTTGTTGCCATCGGAAGTTATTCTCCTTCGCTTCTCATCTTTTTCGACGGGTGCCTCGCACCTATATGAAGTCAATCGAACCTATTGAGCGATTCACTTCCGACTCTCGCCCCCCCTCCTACCACCCCACTATCTTCCAGCCCATCAATGTTCAATCCTCACACTGCAGCACCTCCGCATTCTCCCGTGCACCAGAACCTCACCCATATATTGTGCTCCATCCCTCACATTATGTCGCAGAAACCTCGCTGGACGGCCCACGTTGGACTCCGAAGCTGAGACAAGTCAGTGGCCGCTATGGTTCAGGGCCACCCCGCGGGTTGGCCGCACTGACAGAGGAGAGGAGCATAGCCCACGCTGAATGCCTGTTTACTATACTCGGAAGCGAACCCTCTTCCTCGCAGCCATGAAACCGTCAACCTTATTCCTCTCCTTTTGTGTTGTTGCAGCTCCGGCCGTGGGGTTTCTGACATCCTGGGGCGCTTCAGGGTTGATCGGGTGCACGGGGTATCCTCCTCATGCATGCAAGTTTTTTGTTGATGGGGAGTAGCTCAACTTGCGGGCGCCATTCCTACGGTTTTCATACAGTACTCATGTCGCCGAGTGCTAAGTTTGTCACGTGATCTTTTGTTCCGATTGGCCAACAAAGTCTTAAATATCTGCGATGAGGAAAGAAAGATATTGGAAGAAAACTCAACACCGGAAGTATTAGAATATCCAAAGAAAAGCCTCCTGTCCGGCTCTGATCCACATGAGCAAAAGAAAAGGAGAAAAAAAAGGAGCCATAAATCATCCATCAAAATTATTCCGTCCACCATTCTCAATAACTAGCCTGCACTTATCCCCAATCGGAACTGAAGATCACATGACAAACTTAGCACTCGGCGACATGAGTACGTGTACATTAGGGTTATGCCCAGCTTCCTGGCGTTGTTCTATTCCCACGGTGCTAATGTTCGCGTGAGCAATCCGCCATATGTCACACATATCTATTACATCTCTTTCTCCCAACCTGGGCCCGTTGTTCCACAGACATGGTCCCCCGATATGTCGGAAAGCTGCCAGCGGATGCGTGACTTGGCCTCGCAACTATATGACGCTTGGTCGTCCCAAAACTACTACCGTGAGGGTCGGGGAGTTGTATGCTACTAGGAAGAGGATGGTCTGCGTCAATTGGGGATGGGAGGATCCTTCCACGAACAAACCGCGCTACTTTTACGCAGAGGAGGCGGGGAGCCCCTGTAGTGTTCCAACCCCCAGGGCAATAGAGGCGATCGCACGGGCCATTCGATCACATACTTTAAACAAGGCTGTGGGCAATAGAAATGGATCACCGGTCGTTGGGAAGGTGCCCAGTGGGAACATACCAGTACATTAATTCGCAAATACTCTGCGGGGTTGACGGGTAAAACAGATACCCGTTTTACCCTTCATCGCCAAAGCATTATAGATCCAGCTTCCCCCGCTACGGCTTCCAAATCTAGGATGATGTAGATGTACTGATAACCATAATGGATGCCATGGAGACATGACTCGACTTTTATTCACTGTAGGTATAGTTTTCGCCCATAGCTCGATAGACATAAATAAGACAAAAGGCACAACATGAGCGATATCTACAATTCCTGCTTCTCAGGATTAAAGCCTCGGATTCCCAAGAGCTCAGTTTCGAAAACTATGGTGTCACCCTATCAGAACACCTTTAAATCTAGAGGAACCAGAGAGCACGTACCCAGATCCGACTTTGCCGGAATAACAGGTGGCATCCCACCAGCGCCGTACGCAAGCGAATATGGGATAATCAACTTCCGCTTCTCCCCAATGCACATATCCAACAAGCCCCTCTCCCATCCCTGGATAACTCTGTTTTCGCCGAGAGTGAAAGTGAATGGCTGCCCACGATCGTAGGAGGCATCGAATTGAGTCCCAGTCTCCTTGAGGGTACCTCGGTAGTGAACGTTGATGGTATCACCTTTCTATATTCCACCAAATATTCGTCAGTCTCGCCATTAGGAACAAGGCAAAAGAACAAGAGGCCCCCAAACTGCAGTTTTTCTCTCGCACTCAATCTCTATCTCCTTAACAATCTCAACCTCATCCTGGGCAAAAGTCGTGGCGGCGAAGGCGAAGAGCACGAAACCAAGAGCTGAGGCGACACGCATAATTGATTGATCGCTGAATTTTGGTTTGATCGGATTTATTTTTCTCGTTCGTGGTGAGGCTGTGAACTCTTTTCGTATCGATCTGGTATAGCACTAGTGGTCGAGGGTTGAGTGGGAAGGAAGGCGGTGTGGTCGGGTTTGACAAGCAATCGAGTACCTCAAGTACAATGCCAGTGATTTAGTTCCAAGCGGACTGGACTGTTCTCGAGGACAAATAGCCGCTGCCAAGGAGATGGGAACCCAAAAGGCCACATTGCCCTGAGCACAGTAACTCCCCTAGCTCGTCGGATCTGGTTTGTTAGGGCTACTATGAGATAGGGCTGCATCCCGCACACCGCCGGTACTCGTACTGTCCCCGCCTTCCTCCTTTGTATCATAATATGATACAGGCACCCGGTGATAAACACCTGCTTTCGGCCGCTGTTACGGGCATCCGATGGACATCCTATCACCGCACCGCTCTGCGGTGGTTGTTGGCCTGTTCCAAGTACCACGACCTTGAGTGACTGCACTCCTTTTACATGCGCCCTCCTCAGCACAATGATATCTAGCAGTACTCTACCCATACCACCCGACCGAAGCTGCCCCCATTTCAGTGACCCGCCAAAAAAGGATGCAACTTCAACCCGGCGACATCAGTACTACATGGTGCACAGTACAGTACTCTGAAGCACAGTTTTTCTCGAAGCGGCAATACACTCTCCCCCCAAACCCAATTTTTTCAAGCTCACAGGGTAAACAACCACGAGTAAAATAAGCCATCTTCGACCTGTCATCAGTTTCCAAGTTAGAGGACACAGCACGGTATCCAGAGGCGAATCGATCCAGAGAAAAACTCCGTGTACCCACTACTACATTGCTCTCTCACTGCCCGCGCATTTTGATATAATGCCAGCACCGTCCGAGTATTACTCTGCTGTTACTCCGTTAGAACGCGCAGTTTGCTCTGCGAGATGATACGCACCACAGATCTCTGATCGAGCCGCCTACCTGAGCGCGAAACCCGCAGCCCTGGACGCTGCCTATTCATACCGGTATTCAATGCAATAAACAGTATCACCTTGGATTGTTGAATCACAAGAGAAGAAAGCAAATATAATAATAAAAAGCGGTGACAAATCACAATACCTTAGAATTCTTGCAGAAGGTTGCGGAGCCGCGCTCCAATTTAATACACCATGCTCGGGCGTGTCATTGCTCTCCAGACATACAGCCTGATCTTGTCCTATGGATACTTCACGCCCCTAAGCACCGAACGTTACTTTTATCTAATTTCCATGAATTTCTAGTAGAGGTTGAGGATCCAGCGAGTTGTCCAAAGCCCTAGTTTTCTCCTCCTATCATACCAGAACCAGCCTTCCTCTGTGCCGATTCCATAGGCTATCACTCCCTTCCTGACCATCTAGCTATCCAGTCGGTCCACAGTATCAGTATTCGTCTCCTCCGTATGATACTTCCTTCGTCCCTGTCCAAGCAACTCACGTTTTATAACCTTAACCATTTTCCCTAATTCACTCCTACCCTCTGCTCTCCTTAATTCATCAACTCGCACCCCTAGCTGTTTGAATACTCTTTTGCCATCCTCAATAATCCCCATCCCACTTTGTGCTGGCAGAGAGTGATCCTGCGAGCCAAGGAGTCGGAAGCGACAAGCAACGAGCAACGAGCAGCAACGACAGCAACCAGCGGCCAGCAACAAACCCAGGGGCAAAAAGCCTTCTCTCCCAGCCAGGTCTGGCTTTAGAACACTCCGGGTACCTTCCGCGACACTCACACACACCCCTCCAACCTTTTTTATTTTTATTTTTTTTCTTCTCCCCATTCAGATACGATACGATCCAACCTTGAACCGCTCTCCTGTCGCCTCTTTCTGCCTGGACCGCTTTCGCCAACGGCGCCTACATCCACTCATTTGTTTTCAATTTAATAATTTCGTCCCGATTTGTCTGGACTTTAAATAAAATCCTCACAGCTTTTTGTCTCCGTTACCGTGCAATTACATTTCCTCCTACGAGATATTCCGGTTCGCCGTTTACCACTATTATCCAAGTAGCTTTTATCAGCTCTCGAAACAACGGAAGAAGGAAACAATCAGGAAATCTAAATAAAAAAGGGAAAGGGAAGGGAAGGAAATAGAGGGAAATTCCCACGGAACTTCACCGTACACATACTATTCTATTTGTGTAAAGACTCTGGAATCAGCCTCGGAGACCTTGAGGACGACCAGGGCCAGTCACAGATCACCATGGATTTCAATGTTTGACACTCCTATCCTTTCCCCTCTCATATTTGCCAAATTCTGCTACCTCCACAAGGTGTGGGAAATATTCCCTTTATATTGGGAAACATGAAACAATTGCTGACCAAATCGATTCAAAGTCTATGAGAGGAAATGGGCCGTTTACCATGTCTCCAACATCTGTCTTTCCTGAGGCAGTACACTCGCTCCCATCACCATCACCATCAATAGCCTTCAAATCTTCGGCTTCTTCGGTAGGAAATGTGGACGACATGTCTGCTCCTGCCCTTGGCAATCCCTCGGGGCCGTCGTTTACCTTATCTCCGCCGGAGTCACTTGCTACCTTAGAGGACAGAGACGGCTCTACAACCGGGGATTCATTTTTGGTCAGTTTGCGGGAGAGCAGCCCTGCCAGCACATCCATCATGCCGGACAAACGTCTGCCAAAAGGAATGCACAGCCTACCCAAGATAACATACTCGAGAAAGGTTAATCCAAAAGGAAATAAACGTCCCGCAGAAGAGGCGGAAATTCTTGATCATGGAAATGATACATCGTTAAGAAAACGTGTAAAGGTGGTTGGTTTGAAGAATCTCGGAAACACTTGCTACAACAATGCTGTGATCCAAGCGTTGAGCCATACTTGCGCCCTCCGGGAATATTTCCTCCAACGAGAGCCACCGATTACTGAGGAATCGGATTCCAGCATGAGCAGCAGCGGTTCCGCTGCTACCCTAAGTTTGCATATGGCGAGACCGAGAACCCGTAGGGCTGCGAGACTAGAGGAACAGGTTACAGTTCCCACCAATATGTACACACCCTTTCTATCTGATTTCTCCTATCTTCGGAGGAATAATTTAGAATCTATAGTAGCTTACTCGGATATAGCAATCTTTGTGATGAGTTTTCCCGATTGTTAAAGATGATGTGGGTTAACCACATCCCGACTGAAGTTCGCCCAGGACCCCGTGCACGCCGTTCCACTCTCCCCCTCTCCCCAGTTATTTCACCCCACAAGTTCGCCAGTGCTGTGGCTATAGTATTGCCCTCCTTCCATGAGCGCCACGAACAGCAGGATGCCCAGGAATTTCTTCGGGTAAGAGTACTTCAGCGTATCTAAAGCAACCCCCACTAACTATTGATCAGTGCTCCCTAGAACGCATGCAGGATGAACTAGCGTCTGAGCAGGTAGAGGAGGAGGATACGATTGTGCAGACTGTCTTTGGAGGCGTACTGTGGAACAAAGTGCCAACCTCTCTATTTTGTGTTGTCTGCTCCTTTACTAATCCCAGGATTTATCAGATAATATGCCACTCTTGCTCCGAATACACCATCAAGCCTGATCCCTTTCTCGACCTTAGTCTAGTTATCCCCGAACAGCCGCCCCCAGCCACTAAGGGTGATATGCGCTCAAGTACCCTTGAGGAATGCCTGAATCTCTTTGCCACGACTGAGGAGCTTGAGGGTTCTCCGTCCCCGCCAGCTTCGGTCACTGCATCGACAAACGGCACCACCCGCTCCTGCTTGTCCTGTGGGTCCGAGGCAGCCTTCTCGAAGGCGATCGCTTTTGGAGTATTACCTCATGTCCTCTGTATCCACTTAAAACGATTCCGCTGGAGAAGCCATAGAGTGCGTGGGGGCAAGCAGAAAGTAGACACACATGTTAGATTCCCTCTAGAAGGCCTAGACATGAAAACCTGGTGCGAGCAGGATTTCGATAGCCCAATTTTATATGATCTTTACGCCGTAGTTGTTCATCAAGGGACAGGGTATGAACAGATATAGCGCCTTTCTTTCTCTCTTCGTTCGCTAATGTAGTATAGTGCCAACTTCGGACATTATGTCGCTTATACGAAGCACCAAGAAGAATGGTGGCTACTTGACGACGATCGGATCACCAAGGTTCCTCCAGAGACTGTTGCGAAATCTAAGGCATACCTTCTCTTCTATAAACGCCGGGACAATGAGATGTCGCCCAGCGCTATCACTGATGACGACGAGTCACGATCCGAGCCTACCAATGAATCCCGCACTAAAGCTCTCACTCTATCTCACCCCGATCCCACCGATCCACCCTCAAACCCGACTAAAGAACCTAGGTCTCCCCCTAAATCATAGCCATTTCCCCTTTCCATGGCTCCGCCCATACTCGGCCGTCTCCAGTCGATACCCAGCGAGTGCTGTTTGCTCTAAATATTCTCATTAAACTTATATTGCTTACGGTGAGGGTTTCTCTTCGTTCTAAGTCACGAGTCCTGTTCAACCCCTTTTCTTCCTTTTTTCTGCATTTCAAAAATCGATGCAATTACACCATGTATATTAGGGGATGGTTTACGGTTTGGAGTATGGAATGGCTTTCATGAAGTCTTTTATTCATCTGCTCTTTTTTCTTACCGGGTTCTCCATTTATTTCTTTTCTCCCTAAAGCATTCATGTTTCATCATTAACTACGACAGAGTTGGCGACCTTCATGGCTTTGGTGTTTTGGCAATTAGACGGACGGCGTAGACGGCGGTCTTTATCTTTCACTTTTCTTCTCTTTCCCCTTCTACATACTGCATAACTTTCTGTTCAGGGTGGAATTAGTCTTTGCTTGGGCTTGTTTTTTTAAATTTTTCTTTTCCTTTTGGCTCATTCTTACTGCGGCGCTCCTCAGTGGCAATACGATACTGCGCGTACTATTAAGAATCGATTGATGCAAGAGCCACCACCAACCAGGCCAGGCTAAATTGGGTTAGGTTAGCACACCCTAAGAGTTAGTTTTCTGTTTTTATTACTTGTAGATATCGCAGATATCATACCTACCATACTACAATACCACTTTTTCAGTACTCGAGTAGCACACACACAAGTCCTTCCAAGCGACCGCCTTTCTTCCTCCTTCCCTCACACCTTCATGCCATAAGCTACCATACCAATACTCGCACCATCACGCACGACATCGTATCCATCGTATCCGCGAGATCAACATAAACCTTAATTTACACCGCCCCCCCTCCCCCGATCCACGGGGCTACTGTAAGAAACAACCCCACTGTCGAGAAATCCGACCTAGTATGATAGCTCATCAGTGCATGCACGGGATGGAGGAGGAGGATTGAGCGATGGAGTGTGTGTGGGTCAGTGTCGAAGAGTAGGGCTTTTTTTCCTATCCTTTTTTTTTCATCGTATGTTATCATATGGGTGTCGATATGGGAAAACTGGTCCGCTGTTCGAATGCAACAAATCTGACTCAATGCATTCCATACTTCTTGACCCTGTAGACTATGATCTGAAAACCTCAAAAAATATTTAATGAGATAATTGAAGCTTTTATAGGCTTTCAAATTCAAATTATGTAAATATCTGTTATTATTATTATTACATAGTTGTGTAGCCAGTATCTCAATCTATCATAGAAATATTTATAAAGATGTTCTAGGAAGTGAATTAATTGTTATAAAGAGTTTTATAATGCAATAAGTATCTTAAACTGATATTACAAGTATTGAAAGATAATTTTCAGATTTGTTCAGGTGACAACAGTTGCTATGCAAACTTGAAAGTGGAATAACTCAAAACCAGGTTTAAGATGTCTGACCAATTTTCGCATATCGACACCCATATTATGTAACCTGTGATTCCGGCGCTATGGTTTGCGGTTGAGGGTCGTGATGGATTGTGTCGAGCAGGGAATGAGGCTCAAGCTTGGGAGCCCGGTGATTATTTTTGGCTCCGGTAAATTACTCGAGTACTCGAGTACGATATCATAGGGTACTGTCGGGCATGCAGGTGGCCATGCGGTAGATTACGACCGGAGGAGGTTATCTGTACGAGTATACTGGGACATGGAGGGCTCCGCGTCGTGTATTTATACCTCTTGCTTTCTCGTACCTCTTACGAAGAACAACACCCCCCTTCCCCACCTTACACGAGAGACCTCCCACAGTGCCTAGAGCACATAGTCTAGTGGGTGTCACTCGGTTCCCGCACAACAGACAAGTTTCGCTAGCGCTTGGGAGTTTTCAATGGTGGGGATTCCGATACTTTTTTTTCCCCTCCCTCCTCAGAATTGGTAATAGCTTATCTATCATACATACAGCACCATACTTGCATGTCTTCTCTTTCTCTTTCTCTTTCTCTTTCTCTTCCTTCTCAGATGATAGTGGCAGACGCTTGTGCGGGCAGGTGCTAGAATACGAGCGAACGACCTACCTCGCGCCCGACAGCACAAACACCGAGTTATCATTTCCAACGCCATTTTGTCAACCCAGCGCCCCTATGATACAGTACAGTGCAATGCTGCTCCCGGGTCTAACCGTAACATAACTTCAGCAGTCGTCAAGCCATATATGAAAAAAGTGAAGGTTGGAGAAACAAAGAGCAAGGGGCAAAGAGCCAGTCGTCAACCATACCGGTAGTCGAATGTCACCAAACTAGTAAAGTTCAAGACATACTCCCCCCACTCCTATTCTGCCCCACCAACCCCGCCATCTCTAGCAATGCCTATTAAAAAAAGGGGGGGGGGAAGGTTAGTAAAGCACCCAGCTAGCAATAACGACAAGTAAAACCCACTCTATCCGCCTCAGGATCCTTCCCAAGCGTAATCTGCCTGCGCAGCAGCGCTTCCCGCTCCTCCCACGCCCATGCCTTCCTCTGTGCCTCGACCTCGTTATTCCCGCCACAGCCCCACACCTCAATCTCCTCTATTTCGAAAACGTCCCGGGAGTAGTAATCTGCGTCTCCGGTGCTATGGTAGGCGCCGCCATTCCCGGTGTTCTGAAAAACACCGTACTCCAGTGAGTGGTCGAAGGTCAATGACACGGGGCCGAGATTGAGGAAGCCTTGGCTGTGGTGGTACTGGTGATTTTTGAGCTTCTGCATTGGCGAGCCGAAGCCTATGCCATCGTCTTTATTAAAGTAAGCGTACTCCGCGGAAGTCCTAGACGCGCGGAACACCTCGTGTATAGGTTCCAGCTGAAAGAGCAGAGACTGAGCGTCGCCGAAGCAGTCTATCTTTTCGTCAGCAAGCGCAGCATGACACGGAGAACCTATGACTGGTTTTGTCAAACCCTTGTGCGAAAGCTTCCAAGGGACGTTCAGGAACGCGCCAAGGACTAGCCTTCCAGTATGCTGGGTGTCCGGAGGCGGGGGGGGGTACTTCTTCGACGGTATGCGCTCCAGGAAGGCTTGCTGCGCGTGGGTTTCTGCGGGGAAGGGGATGCGCGTACCTGAGACTAGGAGGAGGGTCGGAGCGGCCCATTTTAGCACTTTGGTCTCGAAGGAGCCCATGCTGAAGCCTGCCTCTGAGCCGGCGTAAAGGAGCCGGAGTCGGCGCCAGAGGTGGGTGTCCGGGATGAAGAAAGAGAGTTGGCTGAGGAGATTGAGGTCCATTATTTGGCCTTTGGTGGAGAGGAGTGGGATTGGTTGCTCGGGGTTGTTTGAGGGGGTGGCAGCCGACATGTCAACTTTTTTGCTAAAGAGAAGGTGCTCGAAAAGGGGTCCTAGGGGGGTAAACATGATTGGCTATGCGGGTTAGATTTCGTAACTTGGATAATCCGAGAGGAATCAAACCAGTGCTTTCTTGATCCTCGGTTTAAAGTCTCTGTATAGCACCCCTTTCTCATCTTTGCACTTAAACCCTCTCAGAATACACTCCGCAGCACCACGCACTCCTACGAGAGCATCAGGGGTAAGTCTGTCTGCGAACTGTGCTATGGGTTGGTTAGGCTCCAGTGGAGCAATTACTAGCAAAAAAACAATCAACTTCCTCAAGTTATCTAGCGGGATACGTGCATGGTGAATGTTCGACTTCTCAGTATGCGCAAAAACTTCAATTGCGTCCAGAGCGTCCAAGGCCGCAAGCGACAAGTCATCCTCATCCTCTTCGTCCCCTTCGTCTTCCAACGAAAAGTCCACACCCACTGCCTTTCCCTTCCCCTCCTCCGCTCCACCATCACCCTCCCCACCCTGCCGAGCCCCTCGATCATAAACTGCCAAAGACCTAAACAACAACCTCAAGGAATCCGGCTTTCTCCGCCGAATCACACTCTTGTACCTTCCCGTGAGAATAGCCACAACCTTAACCAGCGCCTCAAAGTCCAATACCACAGGGGCAAGACTCGGAAAGGGAAACGCCCCGATATATGACACCGCGCGGAACAGTATCGCCCCCACCTCCAAGCAGTCTGGGATCGCTAGGAACTTGACTAGTGTATCCTCGCTCCAGTACAGGAGCCTCCCGCGGCCAGTCTCAGACTGATGCACGTCCGCTAGTGTGCGGAAGTTGTCCTTGAATGAGTAGAGCTCTACGCCGTTGAAGCTCTGGTCTGCGAAGCGCTCCGCGAGACAGTGGGAGAGTTCCTCTGCTAGTTGGACGGATGACTTGGGTCAGTGGCAGTAACTAGGTAACAATAAACATTGTAATTGGACTTTGGGGAAATGGGCGGGCTAGACAAACCGGAAATTTGAGGGCGCTGTTTAGAAGAATGGGTTTGGCCCATTTTGGTTTATATATATCTAGAGTGGTTGGAAAGCTGCTTTGAAAAACGTGTTGGTGGAGAGTGTCGATGAAGTCATTAGCTTCTGATGATCCATATGCTGTGCCGTACTCGAGCAGTCCTCGAGTAGAGAGCGTCACAGTCCACCTGAACAGGCCCCCCACCCGAACAGCTATCTATTGGCACAAATTTGCCCGTTCTTAGAGGAAGGGTTTCAGTTGTTTAGTGAGAATTACAACCACAAGTAGAAGATACTTCTATATTCTCAAGGAAAAAGTAAAACGCTTGCCTTCTCCGGGTTCTCATTCAAACTTTCAATCTCCTCAAATGTCAATCCCTTCTCTTTGCCTAAAATACCCTCCTCCTTTCTCTTTCTATTGCCCTGCTCCTGGCTGGTACTCAGTGGCTTTCGCTTTCTAGTATCTCTTGGGTAATCCATCTCTTCTTATTTTCGCTTTTCAGTTTCCAAAAACTCACCACTACATAATCGTGACTCTGTAAAAATTCGCTCTTTTCTTGGTTTTGAATTTTTAACCTGTTCTAATTCTCGCTTTATTTGTTGGTTTTCGTCCTGAAGAATGGCAATCTGGGTTCGCTGTTTCTCAACTGTATTATAAAGGACACTTAACGCTTGGTCTATAGGGCCAATATTTAATTGAGATGAGTGGGGGAAGGTGTCGGAGGGTTGACTAGGACTTAAATGTGGTAGCTGCTTATATTCTGCAATTGCTTTACAAGCATCACGGTAACCCTCATCGATCAGATTTGTAAATGAAATAATAGGACTCCAGGGGTGCTCTGGAGGTTCGGGAATACGGCACTTTGCTGCAAACGGATTAAATGGCCAAGCTCCAGCTTGTTCAAAAGCGCTAGCTGGTAAATTGACCTACTGAATTATGAGAATGGAATTTAATTAGTTTTCTAATCCCGGGATACCTCATCTTTCACGCCCGTTTCATAGGAGGTTTTCTGGCGCGCAGGTGCTAGAAAAGTCATGAAATTATGCTTTCCAATGCCAGTTCTTCCATATGTAAGAAATGTCCTATTGGTAGAGGTAATATAGGAAATAAGAGTTTGTGGCTGTTAGAGATTATAGAGTACTGAAATGGTTAAGAAGAAGGTAAATATAATTGCAAAATTGCAAAAATGTGGGTATGAGTTTCAGGAGTTGAGAGAGACAGTGATGAGCAGAAGTAAAATATAGGTATAACTCAAGGTTAGTGCACTGAGTGTATCTGAATTGAGCAGGATTTAGTATATTTTTGTAGTGGTCAAACTGATTTTATTCTATTTATATCTTCTGATATCACATTACTATTAACTCGAGATTGTCTTGCCACATGGCCACAATATTACTTTTTCAGTTTTACTCTCTAGTTTGCCAATATTGCCCGATAATACAGGAGATATTGCTAGTGTATTGGAAACTAACTCTTCTGAAATTTCAGATAATACTTATCTGATAGCTTTCTATTAAAAATATTATAAATACAGTCTAGGTACTCTCCAAATATAATAAGTTCTGCTCAATTCAGATACCCTGAGTACACTTACCTTAAGCCATATCGTTGTCTCTCTCAACTTCTGAGCCTCATACCAAAATTTTTGAAATTTTGCAATTATATTAACCTTCTTCTTAACTATTTCAGTACTCAATAATCTTCAACAGCCAAAAACTGTTATTTCCTATACCATAAAAACTAAAATAAACGAAAAATATACTAGTCATTCAAATTAACGTGAGACATGCCAACCAAGCTAAGGAGAATTGTGTACTATCATTTTTCAATCTTTGGTAACTGGCTACTTAAAAAAAGAAATTTTGTCATCACTATTATTTCAGCATTCGTCTTCTTCAACCTCTGCTCACGATAGAGCCAACAACCTCCTGAAGCTCCATGGTCTGCGAATCCTTCTCCCAAGTACTCGTGCTTCTCAGCCAAGAATTGCCTTCCCCATTTGTTGTAGCAAGATTTGAGAGTTTTTTACCACTAGAAAGGCATAGTATGAAAGTGGTGCATGACTAGGGCAACAAGTAGTATCCTGAAGATCAAGATTATGTCGACATGGTGGAAGAATGTTCCCTTTCACCAAACCCCTGTTTGTGATGCCTTCTGGCAAGATTCTTTCAAAGTCAACTAAAGCAGCTATTCTTGCCCTTGCTTTGCAGGATGTCAAAAACAGGCCGATGACCATTCTGGAAATTGCTCAAGGGGCAGGGTATATAAGGCAGGTTTTGTTTGAATTTTCAACTCGATCCATTGCAAGTCCGGGCTTGAGGAGGAGAAAATAAATACAATGCCTATCTTAGTATATTCCAGTAGTATACCCATATCTGTAATCCGCTATAATGGGTAGTTTGAGCCCTACTAGTCATGCACTACTGACACGCACTGTACCATTTTGGTGGAAAAGAACTCTCAAACCTTGCTACGACAAATGGGGGAGACAATTCTTGGCGGAGAAGCACGAGTATCTCCTCCCTTGGGGTTTTCACTCACTAATTGTAGGCGGGAGCCTATCACACAGACTTGCGAGAGAACTGTCACATATTGTGACTTAAAAAGATGGTTTCACATGACTAATAATTATTAGTCATCAGTATGTTGTATTTTACACTATAGGATCAGTTGACTTATAGTCCTCACATGATTTGTAATTATGTATTATTATTAAATTTATGTTTGGCTGGTGACTCACAATTGTGAGTCACAAATGATGTAATGACTTTTACGCGTGACTCTAATTGGATTACGCAAGTTAGAGCCCACCCTTCGGGCCCCCTATTTTGCTGCCCGTACATTTCTCAACACTCTGTCCTTAGGTGCACGATACCTCCTCGCTTACATTTCTGCCTTTCGCTTAGGCTTGGCGTCCCTAAGCCCTGCTGATGGCTCAGCATGGCCCTCCCCCCCTCTTTGCACCTGTTTAGGGCCCTCTTCTGTCGCCTCTGCAGCCTCCCCCTCAGTCCTGGCTATCTCTGATGAAGCCCGTTTCCTCTCCTCCTTCCTCAACTGTACCCGAGACCTCATCTCCTTCACTCCATCCCAAATCTCTTCCCTCTCCCCCTCCTTTGCTCAGGCATCCATGCTATCTCTGTGATCGGGGTCTGCATTGAGGGCCTCTTCTCCACTGTTCATGCCCTTCAGTCCCAAGTTGCCAACACCCTCATCGACCAAGAACTGAGAGATTTACGCAATACTGTCTGTGACCTGTCACAACGTGTAGTATCCACCATTATTCGTGCACCGCCCTCCCAAACCCCCTGCCCCAAAAGGGTTCCCGTAAAGCTTCAGGTCATCGCAAAGGTCCCCCCCCCTGCGCCAATCCCTCCTACCTCTTATCCCGCAGAGCACTCTGGTACTCCCCCCCCTCCCCGCTCCTACGCTGATGTCATTTATGGTGGCACTTCAGAGCTTGATCAGGCCGCCGCCGAGAACGCCACCAGGCGCAAAGGCAAAGTCAAGGCCAAGGCCTAATCTTCTGGTATCTCTGCAGTCAAAGTGGGGAACGTCGTCGAGGCCACCTCCCCGAAAGGCTCTCCCCCTCTCCCCATCGCGTCCAGAAGATGTTGAGCTCCCCACAGTGTTCAAGCCCCTCACCCTGACGAAGCCCTCATCTGAACCCGCTGGCCAGGCCTTGCTGCCTCAGTCCTCCGAGTGGCTAACTCCCACCTTCCCGTTTTCTTCAAGACCTTCGTCGATGACAAAGGCGCAGTTTCTCTTGTGATCACCAACACTGCTGTTCCGGCAGGCTAATGCGCTCCCAGTTTCGACGCCATCTCCCTAAAACTCAACCAGTCTTTCGCAGTTGGTGACAACCCTAGGCTTCCCATCAGGCTCGCACCAACCGATCTCCAGATCGCTATTCACGGCATCCCCCTTGACGCCCTCCACGACGATGATGATCTCCTCTTTACTCAGATCCAATCCTCCATTTACAACTCCAACAACGTTCTTATTCGTAGTGCCCGCTACCTAAACCCCGACCACTCCTCCTGCATGAGTGGCAAGAGAGCTTGCTCCCTTGTAGTCCATGTCTCTCCTGACCACGCCGATAGAATGGTTACCCCTTCCTCCATCCTCCTATATGGCACCAATGGTGTGGTTGAAAGGGCCTACCAATCGTTCCCCTCTACCCAATGCCGCAACTGCCGGAAGTTTGGCCACATCAAACCCAGATGCAAGAACCCCGTAACCTGCCAGTTCTGTGCTGGCAACCACTCCAAGTCTGAGCACCGGTGCTCGAACCTGTCCTGTCTGAAGGAAGACAACCTACGGCCTATTCTCAACTGCTGTGTTTCCTGCCCTCCCCGCTGCCCCAACTGTGATGAAGACCACTCTGCTGGAGACAGAGACTGCTCTGCCAGACCGATTACCCCCCCGGAAGTATTCCTGTTGCCGTTGACCCCTGTGCTGTCCCTCCTTCCTCCACCGCGCTGTCCACCCAGGAACAGGACGACCCCAATCTCATGGACACCCGACCTGCTACCTCCCACCTCCCAGCTACCCCTCTTACCCTGGCTGCAGCTGGTTCCACCTCTAATGCACCCTCCCTGCCATATGCCTTTGACCTGACCACATAGAAAGCCTTGAGGCGTCCACAACAGGAGCGTGATCGCTCCATCTTGAAACTCGTTCTCCTCGCGCCGAAGTGGAGCCCAGCGCTCTTCCGCCCTTCAAGACCAGTCGGCCTCACGGCGGTAAGATGTCTTACGACCCAACAGCCCCGCAGCAGGACCGTCCCTCTGCTGCTTTTGTTTTAATTATTCAACACACCAGCCTCAGGAGCTGGGATGTGTTTCTTTCCCTGTTTAATTCTTTGGCTTTGGCTTTGCACCCTCCTGATATTATTTGTCTTCAAGATCCTCCCTATTGGTGCTCTTGCCTTCCTTTCTTTAATGGCTCTAAGTCCTTTTGGCCCCCCACCCTCGCGGCCCAAAGCCAAAGGTTGCCTTTTATGTTTCTTGTAGTTGTATGTCCTATGCTACGGTTCTTCCTAGGCTTTTTGACAGACCTCATGTTGTTGCCCTTGATTTGTTCAGGGTCAACCTCTTTGGTGGATCCTGTTCTCAGTTCCGTATTTTAAACCTGTACAATCTTTTGTCCTAGTGCAGTAGCGCGAGGACTGGCGCCCCAGACCTTGCTTTTCCCGTTAATGGTTTCCCCCTCTTGGTTGTTGGTGACTTGAACATCCACCACCCCCTGTCAGAACCGCTAAGGTCCTACTCTCGTCGGGAGCTTGCGGCCTCCTCCTCCTATTTTTCCAGGGCAGCTGACTGGGGCTTTGAACTCCTCAACTTGCCTGGGGTATTTACCCGCTTTCCCTTGGGCGGGTTCGTACGCCCCTCCGTGATTGATCTTTCGTTTGCTTCTCCACTTTTGTTTCCTTTCTTTCGTTCTTCGGAGACTCTGCTTCCCTCCACTGGCTCGGATCAAGTTCCTATTTCCCTTATCTTCGCTCTGCGGTATTCTTCGCCCCCTCCGCCTGTCCCCAACTGGTCCTACACCCACTGGACCTCCCTTTCGCCAGCTCTGAGGGATCTCTACATCCCCCCTCCTCCTCCCATTCCGACAAGGGCCTTCCTGGAAGCCTGGTTTGACTCGCAGCTTACCCGCGTTTCTACCCTCCTTTTCTCACACACTCCGCTCAAGAGACCCTCCCATCGGTCAAAACCCTGGTGGTCCCCCCTCCTGTCAGTCCTTCGACGCGAATTCCACTACACCTCCTGCTCCTCCTGTTCCTCCCCAACCCCCTCCAACGTGGCAGCCACCCGCCTCTCCAAATAGGGTTACTTCATGGCCATCAAATCTGCCAAGGTAGCCCACTAGAAGTCTGTCCTCTCCTTAGCTACCCCTCACTCTAGCTTGGCTGTTGAAAAGATTGCAGCCGGTTCATCTGCCCCCTGCTTCCCCAAGCTCCGAGGCGCCTCCCCTCCTAGGGAGATGAACGAAGCCCTCCTTGACCACTTTTTTCCTCCCCGCCACGGCCCCCCTCTCCCTTCGATTCTCCTTCCCTATGGTGACTGCCCTGAGCTCACGAAGGAGGATGTCTCCTCGGCTCTTCTGAAGTGTTTACCCACCTTGGCCACTGGGCCCGATACCATCCCGTGCTCGGTCTGGAATGCAGTCCATCATGTCTCCCCTGATATACTAGTCTCCCTCCTCACCCTACTCTTGCAGTTCGGTCACCACCCTTCCTCTCTCAAAATGGCGAATGGTATCGTCTTTGACAAACCTGGCAAACAATCCTACAACACCCCTGCCTCCTTTAGAATCATCGTCCTCTTCCAGACCATCTCCAAGATCCTAGAATGGATCGTTGCCTCCCACCTCACCCCAATCGCTAGATAGACTGGCCTCCTCCACCCCAACCAGTGCGGGTCTCTCCCCTCCCTCTCCTCTTTTGACGCCTGTGCTGTGCTCACCGACACAGTGCGTACCCTCTAACGCCCGGGCTGCAAAGTCTCCTCGCTCTTTCTCCACATTAAGGGTGGTTTCCACAATGTTGTTGCCAAGGTCCTCTGCGCAGACCTCCGATACAAAGGGGTCAATTACTACCTACTTGACTGGGTCAGGTCATTCCTCTCGGGCTGCTCCTGCCGCCTGTTATTTGAAGGTTCCCCTTGAGTTTTCTCCCTGGTCTCACTGGGCACCCCCAGGGCTCCCCTGTCTCCCCCCTGCGTTTTGTTATTTACTTCTCTTCCCGCCATATCCCGGTTTCCCAAGGCCTGGTTCTCTCCTATGTGGACAATTCCTCCATCACTACTTCTTCCCCCATGTACCGCTCCAACTCCAGGGCCCTACAGAGTATCTTTGGCTGCTTGAGGGAAGTTGCCCACGTTAGACATGTCGACTTCTCGGTTCCCATGACAGAGCTCATCCACTGGCCTACCCCCATGGTAAGGGACCCCCGCAATGTCACCAGACCGCCCCGAGTGGGCCTTGATGGTCAACCTTTCCATCCCTCCCCAATGCTCAGATGGCTTGGGTACTGGTTTGTGGGCAACCTTGCCTCCTCCGCCCACTTCTCTTGCCGTCTTGCCCTGTCCCAGGCTGCTTTTGCTCTAATTAGGCACCTCTTCTTCTTTGGTTCGTGGGTCTCCCCCCACCTTTGTCACCGCCTTGCCTTCTCCCTCCTTTTTCATATCCTCTCCTATGGTGCTGACCTCTTTGTTCCCTCCAAGGGCCTACTCTCCAAGATGGATGTCCACTGGAGACAAGTTCAGCGGTAGGTCTCAAATTGTTTCCTGGCTACACCACTCCCGATCCTCGCTGCCGAGGCCTGTCTCCCACCCCTGTCTGTCCTGCTGCCCCACAAGAGATGAATGGCTGCCCTCCGGCTGGTATGCTCCCCTTCTCAGATTAACACTGCCACTGCTCGCCTGTGCAGGTCTTTTCCCTCCTTCCTCAAGTTCCGCGCCTCCGATTCCTACCGCCCCCTTTGCACTCGGCCTGACCCCAACGTTATGCCACTCAATTGGAAGACCCCACGCCCCTCTCCTACAGGAAGGACTCACCTCCCTGTTGACGCCTTGGCCCACCTTACTCTCTCCCTTCTTGAAGGTCTCTCATTCGCACCCATTATAAATTCTTCTCTCCTTCCGGACCTCCCCTCACTCCCGCCTGATGGAGTCAGGAAAGCCGCCTACTCCTCTCTTGAGACCAAAGCCTGCCTACTCATGCTCGACAGCTGGCGTATAGACTACCCTCCCCCCCCATACTACACCTTTCCTTTAACTCTTACACAACACTCTTTCATGGGCCTGGGGAAGTTCATGGCTGGTCACATTCATCAGATGAGGGTCCAGAAGAGCTACCTCGCTGCCAACCACGGCTGGTCATCCCCTGACGTCCCCCGACTCTGCCCCTTTTGTGGCGAGCAACAAGAAACCTTCTGCCACGCCATACTACGCTGCACAGTGAAAGCTGCTCCCAGGTCTCGCCAACTGCAAGGCTTGGCCTGGGTAGGGCATGGCGCCCCTAGTGTTGTGCATGAGCCGAGCGGACTCGAGCCGGGCTCGAGTCCTTCGAGTCCAGGGTAGCCTCGAGTCCATTGGCGAGGAGGCTCGATTCTCTTGGCATCAGGCTTGAACAGGGGTCAACGAGCGGACTCGATTCCCTTGGCGGCTCGAGTCCGGCTCGATTCCCTTGGCGGCTCGAGTCCGGCTCGATTCCCTTGGCAGCAGGCTCGAACAGGGGTCCACGAACGGACTCGAGTCCCTTGGCACTCATGTCGCTTATCGATCAAACCATCGTAACCTCTGATGGCCACATCGCAACACTTACTGCAGCACCTCAGCCTACCTTCTACCACTACCTTCATGTATCCCCCGACACGATTGACAACTGTCACAATAGCCCTCCACCTCTCGGCCTCCTCCTGCCGCCTTCTTGCCTACTATCCCCCGCTCCTAGCCTCCTATCTCTCTGATACCTCTTCCGCCCACCCATACCCCAAGCAAGGTTGCCGTAAGATCACTCCCTGGTCTTGTGTTGGTACCCCGATAATAGGGTAGTGCACCATGTCTTCTGCGGCAAGCACAACGACCTCAGTTGCCAGTGGGTCGGCTAGCACCAGTGCCCCAAGCGCAAGCGAGGGGGCACCACCTGATTTTCGTGAGCAGCTTAGTGGACGGTGGGGTAAGTGAAATCTTTGCCATCGCTGTTGTCCAAGTTGATTCTCTGGATATAAATACTAAGAACAAAGACTGGGTAGGTATTCTATACGACGAAGCAACTCTTAGTGGCCTGCCGGATTCACGATTTACCGGATATCTCTACGCCAAACGATTGATTATAAGACAGCGGATTATTAGTACGGTCGGGGATGTGCCAGTGGAGGAAAGGCATATGATCTACTGTTGTCATTGTAAACATAAATGGGGTCCATATCCACCAAGTTATACAACCACATCAGCTTTTGGCAAGCATTTCCGTGCAATCCATTCTCAGCTACCTTTCCGGGATGAAGAGTACAAAAGTGTGACTAAGCGAATGGCTGAGGCTACAACCACAGGGAAGCGCAGGCGCACTGGAACTGGCTCTAACCCATTTAGCATTTCCAGTCAGCTGGCAGGAACCCGGCAACCTGGAGAAATATTTGATGAACAAGAATACCGGCGCCTTCTGGCTATGATGGTAGTGGAAACAAATACTGCATTCCGGATGGTTGAGGTGGTTTCTTTCCGGAACCTTATGCGTTATTGCAATAGCCAAGTCCCTATAGTCAGCAGCTCTATGCTTTACTGCGATATACACAAGCTACTCTATCGCCGGCTTTTCAAGGAAGTCTGCCAGCGACTACAGCTACATATCACAGAAGGGGCACAGATAAATCTGACTCTTGATGCCTGGACAGCTTCGAATAAACTCCCTTTCCTTGCTATTACTGCTCACTGGATGACTATAGACTTCGAGCTTGTCAGCACACGCATCGGATTCGAAAGGTTAATGGGATCGCATACGGCTGAAAATATGACTGTTGCGATCATGAAGGTTTTACGAATGTACGGCATAGAAGACTATATCAATTGTATTACCACAGACAATGCCTCAGTCAATGATGTGATTTTTAAAGAGCTTGAATTTCACCTTCTATCTTGGTCCCGACATGATGGCCAAATTCGATGCCTAGCACATGTCCTTAATATCGCTGCACAAACAGTTCTTACTACCTGGAAAAAGAAATCGGAGGCAAGAGAGGCAGAAGTGGTTCTGGAAGGATGGGAAGAGAGTCGGAATGATGAGATTGGTCCTGCGGCAACTCTAAGTCGGCTTCGAAGAATTATTGCCAAAATTCGATCCTCAACCACACTGTGGGAAGCTTTGAAAACCGAGGCCCAAGCAGTAAAGCTTGATTGGTTAGCGCCAATTCTCGATGTCCGTGTCAGGTGGAACTCCACCCATAAGATGATCGAGCGGGCCTTGAAGCTCCGGCCAGCTTTAGATCGCCTCTTAACCTTCGATCCTTCCCATGCTTTTCAGCGTGCTAATCTGACTCTGAACAGTAGTGACTGGATAGTATTAGCGAAATTGGGTGATATCCTTCATGTATTTATCCAGGGAACGACGTTCGCAAGCGGCTCAACCTATCCTACTCTTACGATGCAATTGCCATACTATCAGTTTACACAAAACAAGCTCTACAGACTGATTCAGGGAGAGCGAGAGAATTTCTCCCCGGGAGACTCAGAGCTTGATGCAAGAACATCACGATTGCTATGGGGTGAGGCTGATGAGACTTACAAGAAGCTTAATCTCTACTGGCAAAAGACGGATAACCATAGTGGTCAGGCAGTCGCTACGATGCTAGACCCCCGAATGAGGCTGAAGGTATTTGAGAATCTGCACTGGGAGCCTGAATGGATTGATGATGTCAAGCAAAAGTTTCATAGAGTTTACGATAACTACTATGCAAGCAAGGAAACTAGTCAACCGGATGCGGGTAGTGAGGTTGATATGTTGGAAGCTGATAGGGTGGCTTCAGCTATACACCTTCAAGTGGGGCCCGAAAGGCCAACTACAGGTAGTAGTTCCTCAGCAAGGCAGCCGGAGAAAGAGGTTGGCTTGGAAGATCTTGTTTTTGGCCCACCGGAGAGCCCACCACACCAATCACAAATGCGCTCGCTAGTGGACTTCTACCTTGAGGAAGACTGTGCAGACCGCAGGGCAGACCCTGTAGTGTGGTGGAAGTTGCATGCACATAGATTTCCCTCGCTTGCCCTTTTGGCCCGTGACTACCTTTCTGTTCCCGCTACAAGGTATTTTTGAGTTACTACCTATCTTCTTGCCATACTCAATAACTAACTATTATGGCATGGGCCATGGCGGGGATACCTAGTGTGCCATCTGAGCAGGCTTTCTCAGTTGTGGGGGATATTGTTACAAAAAAGCGGAATCGTATGGTTGGCAGCACTATCAAATTGCTCATGCTAACCAAGGCCTGGCTTGGGCTACCGGAGGTGGAAGTGTGGGAAGAGGTGGAGGAAACCCGTGGGGAAGATGGGAACTACGAGGCAGATACAGAAGGCGATGGTGAACCCCTCCAAGCGTTGGACTCTGGGGTAGTTGGAAGGTCATTTAGAGAGTTTTATTCATTTTTAAGTTCCTATATACAATTGTTGATTGTTTTAAATGATAAGAGTTGTGTGTAGAGGTATTATGACTACTCTAGACTTGGGCATTATGGTTGCTCAAGCTGGCTCATAAACAACAATATCCCTGTTTGAGCTGCCAAGAGACTCGAGCAGGCTCGCCAAGAGACTCGAGCCGAGCCGGCTCGTGAACAACACTAGGCGCCCCTCTCTGGTCCTTAGTCCCATGCTCACCTCTCTTGCTGCCTACATCTAGGCCACTGCTACGAACTACACACCGGTCATGTGTTCCTCCCTGCCGCCGTCGTTGGCCATTTCTGGTTTTCCTCTCCGCACAAGTGGCCTCGCTCCCCGGGGGTCTCCTCTCCTCCCCCCTGTCTCGCCCCATTTAGTTTTTCTTTTGCAGTGGATTCTAGGTTACGTTTCTTCTGTAGCAAGTGAGTTGTTTAGCTAGTATTGTCTTTTTACTTTCCTTTGTTAACTATGTGATGGTGCCGCGTCGAATTCTTGACGCTCTTGGAGATGATGGTGTGGTTTATCTTATGTTACAAGTTTTTGGGATTAAGGTTTTGTTTACGCCATAGCTAGCGCTGGATGTGACTTCTTGTACCGTTTTTTTTCTTTTTTTTTCTTTTTTTTTCTTTTTTTTCTTTTTTTTTCTTTTTTTTTCTTTTTCTTTCTTTTTTCTTCTTTTTTTTTCTGTGTTTTTTTGAATTATGCGATTATTCTTTAAGATACAAAATCCTGCTTGCAGCTCGCGCTATAGCACATAAAAAAAAACCTCCAACTACCCATGGGAAAAAGCCAACCCCCCAAGTCACTCTGGTGTGGAACCAACCGCACATCTCGCACCCAACAAGAAACCCTTGACTAGCTAAGAAGATAGATGAAAGGAATCAAATTAAAGAACAAGCAAGAAGAGTCAGGAAACCCATGGCACAATAATCTGAACAAAGGAAAAACAAAAAACAAACAATGCAGGAACAACTGGAAAAGTTCCCGTACAATCAGTGCAGGGGGAGCAGGCTCGGCATACTTGAAATCCTGGGGGGGCAAACTGGGCACATTCTGTTGGCCAACCCTCAAAAAGAAGAAGGAGAGAGTGCAATACTATCCTCCTAGATGCAAGCTGTGATGGACCGTAGTCATAGTCCGAATGGTGAAGAAGTAGTTATGGATACCAGCCAGGTAGTTGTAGGTACCAGCCAAGAAAGTGGAGAAGCAGTAGAGTGCCAGCCGATCCGACCGTACGAGTAGGAGAAGAAAGAGGGGTAGACCCAACTCTCTGCCTTAGAAACTATCGGAAAACGTGTTTGTGTCTTGACTAGGCAGCCTCTTAAAGAGAGAGAGAGTAGAGAAATCGACCGTGGCCTGTTGAAATGTTTTCTCTTACAGCAAACCATGTACCCGGCCGTCTATAACATAGGCGTTGAGAAGAGTGTTGCTGACCGTCCGGATGCTCTAAGCGAGGCTCAAAGCAAATGCTGCATGGGAAGAGGAAACATCATCAAAAGAAGACAACATCCATCCACCCAGGGAGAAGAAAGCCCAAAGGGATAAGCCTAAGGGCGGGACAAGATGAGGGGAGATGCGCTCAACCCCCTAGGGGCAACCCATAGCGGGGGGGTGGAGTTGGGAAAAGTGGTGATAATCTCCTGGTGTTGAGATTTCAATCGCTTGATATGTAGAGGAGACGGAGGATGTGGAGTTCTTGTACCTTTTTTTTTTTTTTTTTTTTTTTTTTTTTGAATCATTTAACTATTGTTTAAGGTACAAACTCCCGTATGCAGATCGCTCTAAGATAGCAAAAACCTCCACCTACAGTCCATCCCGCATCCCTCGAGCTAAAACCCTCCGACCCTGCCTGACACCAAAGCACCCAGTACTATGGGTAGAAACTACAGAAGAGCGTACAGGCCTGAATACAATGAACCACAAAACCTCCACAGTCGTGCAGCCTATAGGAAAAACACTCAACCCCAACAGTGATCAACCTGAAATGAAAGCAAAGAAACCTCAACACCCAACAAGATAGAAAAACCCCCATCAACTGCCACACACAAGGTGGTGAATTTACCGGGAGGCACTGACATGGTATTTCCTGGGCATGGAAGACGAGCGAAATTCACAGGGGGGAATCGGAAACTATAACCAGCACAAACAGAAGTGTGTGGCAGGGCGAAGATAAAGCCGTGGGCCCACCGGAAACCAGTCCAGGAGGGGTTGGATGTTGTGCGGGTACAACAGAGGCGGCAGGCATCAAACCTCTACCCCAGACACAGGCAATGGCCACACACGCAGCCATGACAGTCACCCAAGCCCAGAGATCAGAAGGGAACAGTGGCCCAGGGTGTAGAAGCAGTAGGGTGCCAGCCGATCCGACTTTGAGGAGAAGAGGAGAAGCAGAGGTAGACCTAACACTATGCCGTGGAAACTATTGGTAACCGGGTTTGTGTCTGACTAGGCAGCCTCTCAAATCAAAAAGAGAACAGAGAAATCGACAGTGGCCTGTTGAAGTGTTTTCTCTTACTGCAAACAGCCTTCCCAGCCGTCTGTAACATGGGCGTCAGGGAGACTGTTGCCAACCGTGCAAATGCTCTAAGGGAGGCAGAGCAAAAGCAGGGTAGGAAGAGGAAACATTATCAAAAGAAGATGAAATCCATCAACCCAGAGTGAAGAAAGCCTAAAGGGATAAACCTAAGGGGTGGAGAAGAAGAGGGGAGATGCACTCTACCCCCTAGGGCCAACCCATAGCGGTGGGTGGAGTTGGGCAAAGTGGTGATAATCTGGTGGTGTTGAGATTTCAATCGCCGGGTGTGTAGAGGAGACGGAGGATGGAGTTCTTGTACCTTTCTTTTATTTTTTTATTTTTTTATTTTTATTTTTTATTTTTAGCATCATTTTAGTATTGTTTAAGGTACAAACTCCCATATGCAGATCGCTCTAAGACAGGAAAAACCTCCACCTACAGTCCATCCCGCATCCCTTGTGGTAAAACCCTCTGACCCTGCCCGGCACCAAAGCGCCCAGTACTAGGGGTAGAAACTACAGAAGAGCGTACAGGCCTGAATACAACAAACCAAAAAATCTCCACAGATGTGCAGCCCATAAGAGAACCCCCACCCCAACAGTGAACAAGCAAGGAAAGTACAGAAACCTCAAAAAACTCAAGGAAGAAAAATCCCAGCCGTACCCCTAAGCAACCCACCCATAGCCCAACGACTGACCCCATTCTGCCACAGCAGGGGAGGGACCAAGGAGCCAGCAGGAGAAAGCCGGAGGCCATCATCATACACAAAGAGGCAATCCCAGCACTGGAGCCTGGGGCACTTACGTCCCGGACGAAGGGCAGACATGACTACCAAGAGAATGATTGGTAACCGAAACCAACACAAACGGAAGTGTGTGGCAGGGTGAAGTAGTGACCATAGGCCCACCGCTAACGAGACAGGGAGGGAGTGCATGTCACCCGGAGGCAACAGAGGTGGCAGGCATGAAACCGCTACTCCAAACAGAGGCAAAAGCCATGCGCGCAGCTATGACAATCACCCAAGCCCAGAGATCAGAAGGGAACAGAGGCCCAGGGTGTTGAAGCAGTAGGGTGCCAGCCGATCCGACTGTGAGGAGAAGAGGAGAAGGAGGGGTAGACCCAACTCTATGCCGTGGAGACTATCGGTAACCGCATTCGTGTCTGGACTAGGCAGCCTCTCAAAGAAAAGAGAGAACACAGAAATCGACGGTAGCCGGTTGAAATGTTTTCTGTTACTGCAAACCGTGTTCCCGGCCATCTGTAACATGGGCGTTGAGAAGTGTCTTGTTGACCGTGCAAGTGCTCTAAGCGAAGCAGAGCCAAAGCGGGGTAGGATGAGGAAAAATCATCAGAAGACAAAATACATCAACCCAGAGAGAAGAAAGCCCAAAGGGATGAACCTGAAGGCAGGGGAGAGTAGAGGAGGTATGACTCCACCCCCTAGAGCAAGCTCATGGTAGGGGGTGGCGGGTACAAAAGTGGTGATAATCTGGTGGTGTTGAGATTTCAATCAGCGGGTGTGTAGAGGAGACGGAGGATGGAGTTCTTGTACCAGTTTTACTTTCTTTATTTTTTTATTTTTTTATTTTTTTATTTTTTTATTTCTTTATTTCTTTATTTCTTTATTTCTTTATTTTTTTATTTTTACTTTTTTTTTATTTTTTTATCATATAAAAAACATTAATTCCAAAAACTAACAAAGGAAACAACAAAAATTGACACAATGCGTACAAAATTCTCCAAGCGGGATCATCAGAACCCTGTTGCATCGCCATCGATGACTGACAAAAAAAGTAAAGTAAAATCCTTCCTATACTTGTAAGAAAAACATTTATCAGTAATAAAACCTCCCTGCCCTACTTGCCCACTGTCGCAAACAACTAGGAACAAAAGAAATTCATCAAATGAAAAAAGAAAACACCCTGAAGAGAAACTCGAGCAGGGGAGATAGGAGTAGCTATACCCAGAAGGCGGTGGCCAGGCAACGGAGTTTCAAGGTGTTAAGCGCTATCAGAGTCTGATCCCGACTTAGGGTCAACAGTTCTGGCGCGGATACGCAGCATGGCAGGAGGGAAGCCTGTGCGAGTAGAGTGGCGATACTCAGCCAATCCTGTGAGGAGGGGAACTGAGAGCCAGAGGGGAGCATCGGGACCAATGTCATCCACACCTGAGAGATGGGTGAGGCGAGACTGGGCCTTAGCAGGGCTGAGGAGAATCGCGTGTTGGAAAGACTTGTGGTCTTTCTCACAGAAAGGGCAGAGGGTGCTGGAATCTCTATTCCTCCAGGAGGTATGAGCAGCAAGAAGGCTAGCACCTGTGTGCATCTGGTGAATGCAGCTGCATATAACGCGAGGAAGGCCCGTGAAGGCATAAGGAGCAAGCCAAGCACTATAGAGGTATGATGGAGGGACTGGCAGGCTTATGCTTAGCCAGTCAGCGAGGAGTAGGTGTTCAAGAGGAGCTCCGAGGGCTTGGTAGGTGACGGACGGTTCCCTGCCCAGAGGTAGGGGCACGAGGTCGGTCCAGGTGAGGGGGAGCACGGGTGGTGGTGTAAAAAGCAATTACTTGTCCACCGGAGCACTCTATGCCAGAATGAGTCGAGTTTCTTAAGTGTGGCCACGTCCGGGGTAAAGAGGTCACAGCCATAGGTAAGGATCAGGAGGATGGTGCCAAAGACTAACTTTCTATTGCATCAGGAGGAGAGGCCTTTGCCAGCTACACTGAGCTGTTGAACTGGAGTGAAAGAGGCCTGGGCAAGTGCCAGCCGTCTTCGGAAGTGGATGGAGGATTGGATCGTAGGGGTAAGCCAGTAGCCAAGCCACCTTACGGCTTGAGATGGTGAGAAAAGTATGTCGTTGATCACTATCGGGGCAAAGGAAACATCTGAGTGGTCCTTCGGGGTTCTCCAGTGAATTAGTTCAGTTTTGGGGATGGAAAAAGCAACCCCCAGGTTGGCACCCTGCCTTTGGAGGACGCAGAAGAAGTGTTGGAGATTGCGAATATTCGACCGAACAGAGTCTGAGGCCACTGTCAGGGTGGGATCATCGACGTACGAGATCGCAAGACCTTGAGGAATTGTTGGATGGAGGCTGGCAATGTAGAGTACAAAGAGAAAAGGAGAAATTGGGGAGCATTGGGGGGTACCAACCGCCACTGGGGACAAGATCATTGGGGCGCCTTGGAAGAAAAGCCAACATTGGCGTTTGGAGAGGAATGACTTGATCCATGCTACAAGGTAGGCGGAAACCCCTCCTTTGGTGAGGATACCAGCCAGCTTGTTAGCACAGACATTGTCAAAACCCCCTTTGACTTCAGGAACAGAGTTGACACTTTGAGAGAAGCAGTCTGAAGTAAGTGTACTTCATGGGTGAGTGTAGTGACAGTGTCGAAACACCCAAGACCAGAGAGAGATCCAGACTGATTGGGATGTAGGAGGGCAAGGGAGCGGGCGGCTACAGCCAGCCAGAGAGGAGAAAGTCTTTCAAGAATCTTGGAGACGGTTTTGACTAGGACTATAATACGAAAGGAAGAAGGTGTGCGGTAGTCAGGTTTGCCTGGTTTGTTCAGGACAAATGCCATTTGCTTTCTTCAAGGCTTGAGGTTGATATCCGTGGGTAAGGAGAGGAGTAAAAAGACAGGGAAGGAGTCGCTCATTGGCCTTGTGGACTCGCTTCCAGATAGGGTCCGGGATGCCGCACGGACCAGGGGCAGAAGTATTAGAGATTTTCGAAGCGCTGAGGACACTTCTAATGGTGAAATACGGCGAACATCCTTAAATGCAGGGAGTATGAGAGGTGGTGGAGGTGAGGGTCTGGGCGGAAAAAAGTGTTGAAGAAGCGTATTGTTATTTTCGGTGGGAGAGGAGGCATTTTCAAGTGCTGGGAAACGGTCTGGAGCTCTGCCAGCAGCAATTCTCCGGGCATCCCATACCGATCGTGAGTCGGCATCAGCCAGGAACTGGGACCAGTTGACGCTCTTAGCGGATTCTATAGCCTTGAAATAGGTGCCCCTAGCTAGGTGAGCCTGGGCGGGGGAGGCCTGATTCTTTCTCATGAGGTGTGTTGTGTGGTGGTGAATGCGGCGAAGCTGAGTAAGTTCTGGGGTCCACGAAGGTTTGGAGTAGGAGGATGGGCGTTTGGATGGGGTGTTGGAGGTGATAAGATGTGTGATCTTGGCAAGGGAGTCATCAAACCAGAAGTCAAGGGTGGGTGGGGTGGGGAGAGCCGGTCAGGCCGCGAGCTGCAATTCAGCGAGGAGGGGAGAGATGTGGTCCCAGTCCGTGTGTTTCCAGTTGAGGCCTCTGGGCGGAGTCTTCCAGAGCGGGGTGCAAAGCACAATTGTGAGGGCGATGTGGTCTGAACCTGTTGGAGGGAGGCAGCGGTTCCAGGAGAAAGAATAATGGAGCAAAGCAGAGTTGGCGAAGGACAAGTCAAGGACTGCAGGGCAGGGGTTGGTGGTGATAGGGAATCTAGTGTAGACCCCTCGTGTGTTGAGAAGACATAACAACAAAGCTAAGGCCCTGTCGAAATAGGGAGAACTAATAAACTGCTCCTAGTCTGTGAAAAAATGAATCGGGTCTGAGGCGGGGTGATGAATGTTCAGGTCCCCAACAACCAGTTTCGGAAAGTCATGTTTGGGAAATAAATCCAGGGGAGAAACTGACCTACGGTGGCCACTAGGGATAGAGCAGGCATTGTACAAATGAAACAAATTATCAGAAGTATCAAAAACTCCCTCAGGGGAGTGAAAGTTCACGGCCATGAGGTCGCCCATTTCAAAAAACAAGGGGAGAATAGAAATAACCCTTAATAGCCATTTGTGAATATAGGTTGAAACTTAAGGCTTATAGCTGTCAGTTGCGGGCGGAAAAAAACATTTATAGTTGGGAAAAACAGGGGGACAATTCTTCCAGGGAGGAATATCCTGAAGAGTCACAATATGAGGAGAACTTTCTACCCAGGTAAAAATACTAAAAAGAATTTGAAAAACATTACTGCTACCGAGACAATTATGCTGAACAATGGACAGATTTAAAGAACCAGGGTACTGACAAGATTGGGATAGTTGAGGACTCTGTATTGGATCTGGGTTTGACGACATCTAAAGCTCCATGTCGATGTTGGTCGGCGCGGGTTCACTCCGGTCGGCACTGGTGCTAGCTCTAAAGAGGGTGCTGCCAGCACCGGAGAGGTTCCTGCGAGGGAGGGGAGCAGCGAGGTTAGGCTGCGGGGACGCGCTGCGAACAAGCTTAACAGTCTCAGGTTGGGTAGATTCGCTAGTGGGAGGAAAACGAGGGCCATGCCTGGCTAGAGTAGCCGGTACAGTTGGGGAAGCAGTTGGACCCTGAGGGGTGGTTTGAGGGAGTCCCGCAATGGCGGCATCAGGAATGTCTTTGTCCCTAGGGGGACTGAGAGTGGAGACGACTTCGCGGGAGCCGGGACAGGTGCCATCCAAGGAGGTGTGCTGACCACCACAGTTGATTCAGAGAGAAGGGGAGGCATTGCAGCATCCCACCACAGACTTCTCAAAGCCTCCTTTCGGACAGCTTTGGTTAGCACGTCGGTAGGCAGAACGGTCATGGAGGAGTGTGCAGATCTGGCAAGGTTGTGATTGTACATTGCATAGAGGGGGAGCGTGACCAAAACGCCAGCACTTACTGCACTGCGTGGACTTGGAGGCAGAGTAGGTAGGAGTGACCGTATGGGCACGGGAGAAATGTCGCATCGATTCGCTGCACCGGGAAACATGAACTGGGTCGACAGCCACAAACCCTGAGGTTGTGCGCTTCTCAGCCCTTTTCGCCGGGTCTGACTGCAGGAATCTAACCCCAAAAATGGGGACGTCAATCGCATTGCTGATTGATTCAAGGAGTGAAGGGAAGAGGTCAGTAGCTCGTCCGGAAGAATAGAGAGAGGAAGATGGTGAATAAGGAGCTCAACACTTGTAGGTGCCTCCCTAAAAACCTGAAATGGATTATCTCCCACAGGGAATCTCTCATTGAGCTTCTTAGTCTTTGCATCAAAAAAAGGGGGGTAAGCAGAAGACCGGGTATATGGGTTGGCTGTGAGAGTAACAGCACCATTGCGATTGACTGAGGCAGTAAGGGAGAGGGGTAAGGAGCAGTTGCCCTCTTTAAGCACAGCGGCCATGATGTCGGGAAGGGTAGCAGTCATGATGAACGAATCGCTTAGAACGGTTGGGGAGGTGCGCAGGGCAAAGAAATGACATTGAGCAGCTGGGCGCGGTTGGGGTCCTTTGGGGACACTACTCTTGCTTGACGCAGTAACTCGTGCTGCAGTGGCGTTGTTCTTGCCCTTACTGTCCTTCCTGGTAACCTGTGCCCAGGTTTGTTCTTGGGGCGGCGGGGGATCGGAAACTGTGAAACAGGGTGGGGGACCGGTATGGAACAGTGAGGTGGCTAGGTATCGCCAGGAGTAAAGTTTGTTTTCCTCTGACCGGGGATGACAAGAGGCAAAAAGGATTGCTACTTGAGATGAGTCTGCCTGGCGTTTGGGGTATGTGTCCTGGTTGCCCTACCATTTCCCCTCGAAAAGGAAGGGAACATCCGGGGTGGCGACAATGTGAGATGAGAGGTGGGTAGCGAGTTTCTTCTTCTGCTGCGCAGGTTTAGCTTGGACAGCAGGTGCAGGACGAGGTGGATCTTGAGGCAGTGGGGGTGCCACTTGTGTGGCGTTGTGGGAGCAGAGAGCAGCAACACGAGAGGACAAATCCTTGAGGGACGCCTCCAGGGTGGATGTGGCTGGTGGTGAGGGGGTGGCTCAGCGCCCTGCCTGGGTGGAGGTGACTGTCTCAACCTGCAAAGTCAGGAGGGTAACAGAGGCACCAAGGTCATTAACCATGGTGATAAGTTGGGCAAGAAGGAGGGCGATCGCAAGCTGACTATCGGGGCAGGTAGCGGTGGAGGCATTGTAGGCAGTGGGGAATGAAACCGGGTCAAGGCGAGCGAGCCTGCCAGCCTGCCCAAGAATATTGGGCACATTGTCAGCCTCCTCGGAGTGAGAGGCATGACTGGCCTGGGATGACGACGAATGAGAGATTGAATCTGCCCTACGGTCCTGGCAAGAGAAGGCAGAGCGAGCAGGACCTGAGTTCTTGTACCTTTTTCTTTCTTTTTTTTCTTTTTTTTGAATCATGTGATTATTGATTTAGGTACAAAATCCTGCATGCAGCTCACGCTATGGCATATAAAAAACTTCAATTCCAAAAACTAACAAAAGAAACAACAAAAATTCAAACAACGCGTACAAAACTCTCCAAGTGGGATCATCAGAACCCTGTTGCATCGCCATTGATGACTGACAAAGGAAAGTAAAGTGAAATCCTTCCTATAACTTATAAGAAAACATTCATCAGTAATCAAACCTCCCAGGCCTACTTGCCCACCGTAGCGAACACCCAAGAACAAAAGACATTCATCAAACAAAAAGACAAAAATACCCTGAAGACAAACTTGAGCAGGGGAGATCAGAGTAGCTATACCCAGAAGGCCGTGGCCAAGCTAGGGAGTTTCAAGGTGCTAAACGCTGCCTGAGTCCGATCCCGACTCAGGGTCAACAGTACTGGCGCAGATAGGCAACATGGCCGGCGGGAAGCCAGTGCGAGTAGCGTAAAGATACTCAGCCAATCCTCTGAGGAGGGAAACTGAGAGCCAGAGGGGAGTGTCGGGACCAATGTCACCCACACCTGAGAGATGGGTGAGGCGAGACTGGGCCTTAGCGGGGCAGAAGAGAATCGCGTGTTGGAAAGACTTGTTGTCTTCCTCGCAGATAGGGCAGAGGGTGCTGGAATCTCTATTCCTCCAGGAGATATGAGCAGCAAGGTAGCTGGCACCTGTGCGCATGTGGTGAATGCGGCTGCATATAAAACAAGGATGGCCAGTGAAGGCGTGAGGAGTAAGGCAGGCACTCTAGAGCTATGACGAAGGAACTGGCGGGCTTATACTTAGCCAGTCGGCGAGGAGTAACTGTTCAAGAGGAGCTCTGAGGGCATGGTAGGTGACTGATGGTTCCCTGCCCAGAGGTATGGGCACGAGGTCGGTTGAGGCGAGAGGGAGGATAGGGATTTCTGCAATAAGGTCCGAAATGTCGTTCCATATAGAGTCCAAAGGTAGGTGCTTGGCGGAATTAACAGCCGGGCGGAGCCATGAGGTAAGGTGGAGGGCTTTAGAGGAGCCTGTGAGAAGAAAACGATGATCCTCCGCAGCGCCACTGGTCCCAGGTGGGCACAGACTCATGTAGCCGGGCGGTGGCAGGATTAAATTTCCAAGGAGCTCTGACCAAGCAGAGGGCAGCTGACTGGTGACGGTGTTTACAGATGGAGGAGATGGGTGGTAATGAGGCTTCTCGGTACAGAGCGCCTCGCGTTGTGGTGTAAAAACAATTAGTTGTCCACCGGAGCACCCCGTGCCAGAAGGAATTGAGTTTCTTAAGTCTCCCTGCGTCCGGGATAAAGAGATCGCACCCATAGGTGAGGATCGGAAGGATGGCGCCAAAAAGTAATTTTCTGTTGCACCAGGAGGAGAGGCCTTTGCCAGCTGCACTAAGCTGTCTGATTGTAGTGAAAGAGGTCTGGGCAAGTGCCAGCCGTCTTCGGAAGTGGGTAGAGGTTTGGATCGCCGGGGTGAGCCAGTAGCCAAGCCACCTCATAGCTTGTGATGGAGGAAAAAGCATGTCGTTAATCACTATGGGGGCAAAGGAAACATGTGAGGGTCCTTCGGGGTTCTCCAGTGAATGAGTTCAGTTTTGAGCACGGAAAAGGCCACCCCCAGAGCGGCACCCTGTGTCTCCATGATGCCGAAGTAATATTGAAGAGCGCGGATGTTCAAACGTAAAGAGTCTGAGCTGACCGTGATGGTGAGATCGTCAACGTATGAAATCGCCAGACCTTAAGGAATGGTGAGGTGGAGGCTGGCTATATAAACCAGAAAGAGAAGAGGAGAAATCGCAGAGCCCTGAGGGGTGCCAACAGCGACCGGGCAAAAGACCTTTGGCGCGCCATGGAAGATGAGTCAGCATTGGCGATTGGAGAGGAAAGACTTAATCCAGGCAACCAGATAGGCGGAGACCCCTCCTTTGGCGAGCATTATAGCCAACCTGTTTGCACAGACATTGTCAAAACCACCTTTGACGTCCAGGAAGGGAGTTGATACTTTGAAGGAAGCAGCTTGAAGGAGGCCTACTTTCTGGGTGAGGGTAGCAACAGCATTGAAACAGCCCGCACTGGCCAGGGACCAACACTGATTGGGGTATAAGAGGCCAAGGCAGCGGGCAGCTGCAGTGAGATGAAGGGCAGACAGTCTTTCGAGTATCTTGGAGACGGTTTCCAGTAGGACAATGATGCGAAAAGAAGTTGGAGTACGGTAACCAGGTTTGCCTGGTTTGTCCAGGACAATGGCGTTGGCCTTCTTCATGGCTAGGGGGTGGTAACCATAGGTAAGGAGGGGAGTGAACAGAGATGGCAGGATCCGCTCGTTGGCCTTCTGGACCCGCTGACAGATAGAGTAAGCAATGCCACTTGTACCAGGGGCTAACGTGTTAGAGGATTTTCGAAGTGCAGAGGACACTTCCGATGGTAAAACCGGGGGGATGTCCTTAAATACCAGGAGGATGAGGGGAGGGGGAGGAGAGGGTCTGAAAGGAAAAAGATGTTGTAGAAGAGTGTTGTTAATTTCGGTGGGGGAGGAGGCGTTCTTGAGTGTCGGGAAACATTCCGGAGCTCTGCTGGCTCCAATCTTTGTAGCGTCCCAAACTGACCGCGAGTTGAGGTCGGCCACAAACTGCGACCACTGGACTCTTTTGGCAGATTGGCTCATTTTGAAATAGGTATTTTGAGCCACACGGGCCATGGCGGGCGATGCCTGGTTCTTTCTCATGAGGCGGGAGGTATGATGATGTATGCGGCGTAGCTGTGTAAGTTCTGGAGTCCACCTCGGTTTGGCGTAGGAGCACGGGCGTTTGGTTGGTGTGTTGGAGGTGATGAGGTGCGTGATCTTGGTAAGGCTGTTGTCAAACCAGCGGTCCAGTGTGTATGGAGTGGGAAGAGCAGGGGGGGCCATGAGTCACAAATCGGCGAGCAGAGGGGAGATGTGATCCCAGTCCGTGTATTTCCAGTTTTGGCCCCTGGGTGGGGGCTTTAGGAGTGGACTAGAGAGAATGATTGTGAGGGGGGTGTGATCCGAGCCCGTCAGAGGGAGGGAGGGATTCTAGGAGGAGATATACGGCACCAGGGTAGAGTTGGCAAAGGACAAGTCAAGCACTGCGGGTTGATGGTTGCAGGTGAAAGGGCACCTAGTGTAGATCCCGGATGTGTTGAGGCGAGACAACAAGTGAGCAGATGCTCTGTCGAACTAAGGGGAACTTATAAATTGGTCGTGATCGGAGAGTAGATCAGTCGGGTCAGAGGCGGAGTGATGAATGTTGAAGTTAGCAAGAACAAGTGTAGGAAAATCATGCTGGGGAAATAAATCAACAGGAGAAACTGACCTAATGTGGCCACTAGGGATAGAATAAGCGTTGTACAAACGAAACAAATTATGAGAAGTATCAAAAAGTCCCTCAAGGGAGTGAAAATTCACTGCCATAAGGTCCCCCCTATGAAAAAAGAATGGAAGAACAGAAATAACAGTTAGTAACCTTGCATGAACATAAGTTGCCATACGGGGTCGATAGCTGTCAGTTGCAGGCGGAAAAAAACATTTGTAGTTGCGAAAAACAGGAGGACAATTCCTCCAATGCGGAATGTCCTGAAGAGCGACGATGTGAGGAGAACTTTCTACCGAAGTAAAAAAACTAAAAAGAGTCTGAAAAACATTACTGCTACCAAGACAATTATGCTGAACAATGGAAAGATGTAAAGAACCAGGGTAATGGAAGAATTGGGATGGTTGAGGGCTCTGTGTTGGGGATGGGCTTCATGACATCAAAAGATCCTTATGGACGTCGGTCGGGGCGGGCTCACTCCAGTCGGCACTGGTGCTAGCTCGAAAGAGCGTGCTGCCAGCACCAAAGAGATTCCTGCGAGGGAGGGGATTGGCAAGGTTAGGCTAGGCGGACGCACTTCGAACAAGTTTAAGGGTCTCAGGATGGGTAGATTTGCCAGAGGGAGGGAAACAAGGGCCATGCCTGGCTGGCATAGCCGGCACGTTTGGAGGAGCTGTTGGACCTTGAGGGGTGGTTTGATGAAGGCCTGCATCGGAGGCATCAGGAATATCTTGGTCCCTGGGAGGATGGAGAGCGGAGAGGACTTTACAGCGGAGGGGACAGGTGCCATCGAAGCAGGCGTGCAGGCCACCACAGTTGACGCACAGAGGAGGGGAGGCATTGCAGCATCCTCCTACAAACTTCTCAAAACCACCTTTTGGACAGCTTTGGTTAGCACATCTGTAGGCAGAACGGTGATGGACGAGAGTGCAGATCTGGGAAGCTTGTGCCTCTTCTTTGCATAAAGGAGAAGAGTGTCCAAAGCGCCAGCACTTCCTGCACTGTGTAGACTTGGAGGCAGTGTAGGCGGCAGCGACTGTGTGGGCGCGGGAGAAAGGTCAGATGGATTCGCCGAACCGAGAAACATGAAGTGGGTCAACTGCTACAACCACCGAGGTTGTTCGCTCCTCAGCCCTTTTCACCAGGTCTGACTGCAAAATCTAGCCCCAAAAATGGGGACGTCAATAGCATTGCTGATTCATTCAAGGAGAGAGGGGAAGAGGTCAGGAGGCTCGTTTGGTAGAATAGAGAGAGGAAGATTATGAATGAGGAGTTCGACACTTGTGGGTGCCTCTGTAAAAACCTGAAATGGGTTATCCCCCACAGGGAAATAATGATTGAGCTTCTTAGTCATGGCATCGAAAAATGGGGAGTAGGAAGAAGATGGGGTGTATGGGTTGGCTGTGAGAGTAACAGCACCATTGCGATTGACTGCAGCAGTGAGGGACAGGGGCAGAGAGCAGTTGGGTTCTTTAAGCACTGCGGCCATGATGTCGGGGAGGGTAGAAGTTATAACAAAAGAATTGTTCGGGGGGGTTGGGGTGGTGCGGGGGGGCAAAGGAACCATGTGGTGCAGCAGGGAGGGGTGTGGGTCCTTTGGGGACACTACTCTTGCTTGACGCAGCGACTTGTGCTGCAGTAGAATTTGTCTTGCCCTTTCCACCCTTCCTAGAAACCTGTGCCTAGGTTCATTCTTGGGGCTGCAGGGATCAGAGACTGTGAAACCAGGGGGTGGACCGGTATGGAAGAGTGAGGTGGCTGGGTATCGCTCGGAATAAAGCTTGGCTTCCTCCGACTGGGGATGACGTGAGGCAAAACGGATAGTGGCTTGAGGTGAGTCAGGGTGGCGTTGAACGTACCTGTCTGGGTTGCCCTACCATTTGCCCTCGAAAAGGAAGGGAAAGTCCGGGGCGGCGACCGTGCGAGATGAGCAGCGGGTAGCTAGTTTCCTTTTCTGCTGAGTAGGCTTAGCCTGGGCAGCAGGGGCAGGAGGAGGTGGGGCGGCGGGGCGGCAGGGGAGCCACTTGTGTGGCGAGGTGGCAGGAGAGAGCTGCTACGCGAGAGGACAAGTCTTTGAGGGACGCCTCCAGAGTGGATGTGGCTGGAGGTGAGGGGGTGGCTGAGGGACCTGCCTGGGCGGAGGTGAGGGTCTCAACCAGTGAAGTCAGGAAGGTAACAGAGGCACCTAGGTCATTAACAAGGGCGATAAGATAGGCGAGAAGAGGGGCAATGGCCAGTTGACTATCGGGGAAGGTAGCGGCGGAGGCATTGTAGACAGTGGGGAACGAGACCGGGTCAAGGCGAGCGCGCCTCACAGTGTGCCCAAGGATGTTCGCGACATTGTCAGCCTTCCCACAAAGAGAGGCATGACAAGACTGAGATGACGACAAGCGAGAGGTTCGATCAGCCCTACGGTCCTGGCGAGAGGAGGCAGAGCGAGCAGGACCTACAGCCAAGCCTGGGCCTGTACCAGTAGAAACCAAAGGGGTAGATGACATCAGGGCAAGGCCAGCAGGCCAGGCCAGAGGACAAAGAGGAGGGGGAGAGAGATGGTAAAGTCAACCTACCAGTTTGACTTCTCAAGAATAAAACTCTCCTCAGCAAAGATGAAATATATATTTCACTTGAAAATGAAGCACAAGTGAAAAGTCAAAATAGGTGTGTTGTGACGAAATAAATACCAAACCCTGAGGTTTACGTTGGCCGAATGCGGTAAGTATTTTAAGTGAGAGGAAAATAGAGGGGGCGGAGCGTGGAGTTCTTGTACCTTTTTCTTTTTCTTTCTCTTTTTTTTGAATCATATGATTATTGTTTTAAGGTACAAAATCTTGCATGCAGCTTACGCGATAGCACCAAAACACCTCCAATACCCCGGGAAAAAAGCCAAACCCCCCAAGTCCCTCTTGTGTGGAACCAACCGCACATCTCGCCCCCAACAAGAAACCCTTGTCTAGCTAAGACGATAGCCGAAAGGAATCAAATTAAAGAACAAGCAGGAAGAGTCAGGAAAACCCATGGCACAATCATCCGAACAAAGGAAAAACAAAAAGCAAATGTAGCGGAGACCACTTCAAATTTCTGCACACTCAGCGCTGGAGGGGCCAGGCTCGGCATGATTGAAGTCCTGGGGAGGCTGAAGATGCCATCTATTTTGGCCGCACAGTCGAAATAGAGGAAGGAGATAGTGCAATACTATCCTCCCAGAGGCAGGCCGTAATGGACCGTGGTCATAGTCCGAATGGTGAAGAAGTAGTTGTGGATATCAACCAGGTAGTTGTGGGTACTAGCCAAAAAGGTGGAGTAGCAGTAGGGTGCCAGCCGATCCGACAGTGAGGAGAAGAAGAGAAAAAGGGGTAGACCCAACTCTGCGCCATAGAAACTATCGGTAATCGCATTTGTATCTTGACTAGGCAGCCTCTTAAAGGTAAAGAGAGTAGGGCAATCGACCGTGGCCTGTTGAAAGGTTTTCTCTTACAGCAAACCGTGTACCCGGCCTTCTGTAACATGGGCTGTGAGGACAGTGTTGCTGACCGTGCTAATGCTCTAAGCGAAGCAGAGCAAAAGCGGGGTAGGAAGAGGAAACATCATCAAAAGAAGACGAAATCCATCAACCTAGAGTAAAGACAGCCCAAAGGGATAAACCTAAGGGAGTGAGAGTGTAGAGGAGGTATGTCTCCACCCCCTAGGAGGAATTAATGACGGGGAGTGGAGTTTGCAAAAGTGGTGATATTGTCGTGGTGTTGAGATTTCAATCGCCGGGTGTGTAGAGGAGACGGAGGATGGAGTTCTTGTACCTCAACAATGAATACATGATATAAAAACAAAGAGAAAAAAGAAAAAAAAAAAGAAAAAAAAGACGCACTAGTCAGTCCACGAACCTTCTCCCTTACACCTCCGGCGATTGAAATCTCAACACCATGGGCAATCATCACGGACGGTCCCTCTCCCCTTCGTTGATGGCCAAGTTGTCTTGAAGGGTGAAGCTACTCCCCACCGCCTCTCCCCTCTGATTCCCTCCTGATGACATTGTCTACAGGCAGTCTTTGTCTAGGGGTTTCACAGTTACTCTCCCCCCCTTTCTCCGCACTGTCTTTTGCTGCCCTCGCTTAACACTTTGCATGGTCGGCAACCCCCTTACCCTGTCAACGGGTTGGTCGCAGTCTCGGGCTATCGGTGAAGTAGTGACCCCGGTGGTTCTACACTCTGGTCTTGCACTATCTCCTCAGAGTCCTGTCCTGTACTGTCGACATCGTCGAATAATCATGACCTCGCTTCGCTTGCCTTCCCTCGAACTTCTCGGTTTGGGTCTACCCCTCCTTTCTCCGCTCCTATGGTTTCCTCGGCTCGCACCCTACTGCCTTCTCACCTTGGCTGGCACCCTACTGCCCTCACCACCTGGCCTCTGTTCCCTCATGATTCTCTCGAGTTGGGATCTGGCCTGGCTGCGTGCGTGCTGCTGAAACTATCTTGTTCCTAGGGGTATCATGCTGCCACCTCTGTCCCTCGCAGGACATGCATCTCCCCCAGTCCCGTTTCTGGTGGGCCTACTGTTGTTACTCTGTCCTGCCACACACTTCCTATGTGTTGTTTTGGATTTGGATCTCCCTCTGGGGTTCGCTTGCCCCTTCGGCGGGGCTTTACGCCCTTGGTACTTTTACCCCTTTGTGTGTGCTGTTGAGGCCATGACTTTGTCCTGCTGGCTCCTTGATCCCTTTCCTGATTCGTGAGAATGGGGTCTACTGTTGGGCTCAGGGTGGGTTGTTTACGGTTCTGGGGTTTTGGTGTTCCTTTCTAGATGGGCTTGAGGTTTCCTTACTTTTCCTTGGTTGTTCACTGTCGGGTTGGGGTTTTTTCTTATGGGCTGCATGTCTGTGGAGGGTTTCTGGTTCGTTGTATTCAGGCCTGTACTTTCACTTGTAGTTATCTACCCATAGCACCGGAGAGTTCGTTAGTCCCCACCGTATCGGGCAGGATCAGAGCGCTTTTAGCAAGAGGGAGAAGGGATGGACTGTTGCTGGAGGTTGTTTGGCTCTATACCGCAGGGTGAGCGGGCCTTTGGTACCTAATGAGCCTTTTAGCTTGACGACAAAATTTAAATGATATAACAGAAAAAGAAAAAGAAAAAATAAGACCCACTACTGAGTCCATGCTCCACGCTGCCTATTTTCCTGCCCCTACATTTCTCTACACTATATCGATAGGTGCACGATATCTCCTCGCTTACATTTTTGCCCCTCGCTTAGGCTTCGCGTCCCTAAGCCCCACCATGGCTCAGCCTGGTCCTCCCCCCCTCTTCGCCCCTATCTCGCGCTCCTCTTCTGCTGCCTCTTCGGCCTCTCCCTCCGTTCTCGCAATCTCAGATGAAGCCCGTTTCCTTTCCTCCTTCCTCGACCGCACATGAGACCTCATTTCTTTCACTCCAACCCAGCCTTCTTCCCTCTCCCCCAGGGAGCTAGATGACTTCCCCCTTGGCCATGCCACGATCCTCCCCCTCCTCCGCTCTGCTATCCACGCCATTTCTGCGATCGGGGTCCATATTGAGGAGCTATTCTCCGTCGTCCACACCCTCCAGTCTCAAGTTGCCAACTCCCTTGTCGACCCAGAACTGAGAGATTTACGCAACTCTGTCCGCGACGTGTCACATCGTGTGGCTCCCACTGTTATCCGTGCACCATCGTCTCAGACCCCCCTGCACCTGCAGGGCTCCCGCCAAGCTCCGAGTCGGCACAACATTCCCCCAGCCCCCACAGCATCTGCCCCTTCCTCATCACATTCTTCAGAGCACTCCCGTGCTCCCACCCCTCCCCCCTGCCCCTACGCTGATGTCATTCATGGTGGCCCCTCGGAGCTAGATCAGGCCGCCGCTGAAAGCGCAATGAGGCACAAATGCAAGGCCAAGCCTAAGGCTCAGTCTTCTGGCACTTCCACTGTTAAAGTCGCAAACGTCATTGAGGCCGCCTCCCCCAAGGGCCCTCCTCCTCTCCCCAGCGCGTCCAGAAGGTTCTATGCCCCCCGCAGAGTTCAAGCCCCCCCCCCTGACGAAGCCCTTATCCAAATCCGCTAGCCAGACCTCGCCGCCTCGGCCCTCTGCGAAGCTAACTCCAACCTCCCTGTTGCCTTCTAGATCTTCGTCAATGATAAAGGCGCCGTCTCCCTTGTATCTACTAACACCACCGTTCCGGCCGCCTCCTATGCTCCCTTCATTGAGGCTCTCCCCCTTAAGCTCAACCAGTCCTTTCCTGTTGGTGATAACCCCTGGCTCCCCTTCAGGCTGGCGCCTACCGACCTCCAATTTGTCATCCATGGTATTCCCCTAGACACCCTCCCTGATGATGACGATCTCCTCTTCCCTCACATTCAATCCTCCATTTATAATTCCAAGAACTTCCTGATCTGAAGCGCCTGATACCTCAACCCCGACCCCACCTCACCCACGAACGGCAAGAGGGCTTGCTCCATTGTGGTCCATGTCTCCCCTGACCATGCTGACAGAATGGTTGATCCTCCCTCTCTTCTCCTTTATGGCAGCAACCGTGTGGTTGAGAGAGCCTACCCATCGTCCCCCTCTACCCAGTGCCGCAACTGCTGGAAGTTTGGCCATGTCAAACCCAGGTGCAAGAGCCCCATGATCTACCCATTCTGCCCAGGCAACCACCCCAAGTCTGAACACCGATGTTGGAACCCGTCCTGCCCGATGGAGGGCAATCTGCGGCCTGTTCTCAACTGGTGTGTTGCTTCTCCCCCCCAATGTTCCAACTGCGACGCAAACTACTCTGCCGGTGACAGGGATTGCTCTGCCAGGCTGCTTCCTCCCCCGAGGAACACTCCCGCTGCTGGTGACCCCCTTGGAGCCCCCCCTCCCCCCAGCCAACCCCTCCACCCAGGAACAGGACGACCCTAATGTCATGGACACACGTCCAGACTCCTCCAGTCCCCCAGCTGCCCCCCTTACCCCGGCTCCGGCTGGCTCTGGCTCCAACGCTCCCTCCCTGGCTCCTGCCTTTGACCTAACCACTCTGAAAGCCCTGAGGCGCTCTCAATCAGAGCGTGACCGCTCCACATCCAGCACTGGTGCTTCTCACCCAGAGGTGGAGCCCAGCCCCTCTCCCGCCCTGCAAGACCAGTCAGCCCCGTGCGGGTAAGATGTCGCACGACCCATCGCCCCTATGGCAGGCCCTTCCTCCTGCATCCTTTCTTTCAATAGTTCTACACAACAGCCTCAGGAGCTGGGATGTGTTTCTCTCCTTATTTAATTCCTTTGCTTCGGCTTTGCACCCTCCTCATATTGTTTGTCTTCAAGAACCTCCTTTTTGGTGCTCCCGCCTTCCTTCCTTTAGTGGTTTTAACTCCTTTTGCCCCCCTCATGCCCTGGGCTCTAAGCCGAGGGTTGCTTTTTATGTTTCCAGTAGTTTTATGTCCCACACTACGGTTCTTCCTATGTTCTTTGACAGTCCGGATGTTGTAGCCCTTGATTTGTTCGGGGTCGACCTCTTTGGCAGATCCTTCACCCAGTTTCGTATTTTAAACTTGTAAAATCTCTGGTTCCAGCACAGCAGTGTTAGGACTGTTTCTCCAGATTTGGCTTTTCCTGATCATGGTTTCCCCCTTTTAGTTGTTGGTGATTTCAACATCCACCACCCTTTGGCTAATCCGCTGAGATCCTACTCTCGTAAGGACCTGGCGGCTTCTTTTCCCTACTTCTCCAGGGCAGCTGACCTGGGCTTCGAGCTCCTCAACCTGCCCGGGGTATTTACCCGCTTCCCCTAGGATGCGTCTCGCCCCTTTGTAATTGATCTTTGATTTGCATCTCCTCTTTTATTTCCTTTTTTCCGCTTTTGGGATACATCCCTTCCATCCACTGGCTCAGACCACGTTCCTATTTCTCTCACCTTTGCTCATCTGCGCTCTGCCCCTCCCCCTCCTGTCCGCAACTGGTCCCTGACCGCCTGGGATTCTCTCTCCCCTGCCCTATGTGGTTTATTTATTCCCCCTCCTCCCCCTCTCCCGACAAAGGTTTCCCTGGAAGCCTGGTTCGATGCACAGCTTGCTCGTATCACTACCCTTCCTTCCTCTCACACTCCGCTCAAAAGACCCTCCCACCGATCCAACCCTGGTGGTCTCCCATCCTCCAAGTCCTCCGGCGTGAGTTTCATACAGCCTCCTGCTGCTCTCGCTCCTCCGCCTCCACCTCCGATAAGCCTGCCGCCCGCCTTTCCAATCAGGGCTACTTCAAGACCATTAAAGCTGTGAAGAAGGCCCACTCGAAATCCCTCCTCGCCTCAGCTACCCCCCACTCAATTTGGGCTGTGAAAAAGAAAGCAGCCGGCTCACCCAACCCTCGCTTCCCCAATCTTCCCGGCGCCTCGTCTCCTGAGGAAATGAATCAAGCCCTCCTCAACCATTTTTTTCCTCCCTGCCCCAGCGCTCCCCACCCTTCGATCCTCCTCCCCTATGGTGACTGTCCCGAGTTCACCAAAGAGGATGTTTCCTCGTCTCTTCTCAAGTGTTCACCCTCCTCGGCCCCGGGGCCCGACAACATCCCCTACGCTGTTTGGAAATCGGTCCACCCTGTCTCCCCTGACATACTAGTATCCCTTCTCGCCCCCCTCCTCCGTTTCGGCTACCACCCCTCCTCCCTCAAGAAAGCTAAAGGGGTTATCCTCGACAAGTCTGGCAAGCAGTCCCACCACTCTCCTGCTTCCTTCAGGATCATTGTCCTTCTCCTGACTGTCTCCAAGATCTTGGAGAGAATAGTCACCTCCCGCCTCGCCCCTATTGCCAGGTCCACTGGCCTCCTTCACCACAACCAGTGTGGGTCACTCCCCTCTCTCTCCTCGTTCGACACCTGCTCCGCTCTCACCGACACAGTCCGCACCCTCCAACGCCCGGGTCGCAAAGTCTCCTCGCTTTTCCTCGATATCAAGCATGGGTATGACAATGTCGAAGCCAAGATCCTCTCCTCTGACCTTCGACCCAAAGGGGTCAACCACTACCTGGTTGCTTGGGTCCAGTCCTTTTTGTCTGGCCGCTCCTGCCGTTTACTTTTCCAAGGCTCACCCCGAATCTTTTCCCTGTCTCAGTTGGTACTCCTCAAGGCTCTCCCGTCTCTCCCCTGCTATGCGTTATCGACGTCTCGCCCCTCCATATCCTGGTTCCCAAAGGCGTGGTTCTCTCTTATGTGGACGACATCTCCGTTACTACATTCTCCCCATCCTACCGTTCTAACTCCAGGGCTCTGCAAAGGATCTTCGGTTGTTTGACGGCAATCGCCTACACAAGACATGTTGACTTCTCAGTTCCCAAGATGGAGCTCATACACAGGCGTACCCCTGTGCAGAGGGACCCCCCCGCTGCCAGTCGACCTCCTCCAGTAGCCCTCGATGGCCAGCTTTTTCACCCTTCCCCTAAGCTCTGGTGGCTTGGTTACTGGTTCGTCCCCAACCTTGCCTCTTCTGCCCACTTCTCCCGCCGTCGTGCCCTTTCCCAGAGGTCCTTTGCTGCACTTAGACGCCTCTCCTCCTATGGTTCGGGGGTCTCCCCCCACCTCTGTCACCGCCACGCCTTCTCCCTCCTCTTTCCTATCCTCTCCTATGGCGCGGACCTCTTCGTCCACTCTATGGGCCTCCTCTCCAAGATGGAAGTCCACGGGAGACAAGTCCCACCCTGGGTTTCAAACTGCTTCCTGGCCACGCCCACCCCAATCCTTTCCGCCAAGGCCTGCCTGCCTCCTCTGTCTGTGCTGCTTCCCCACAAAAGGCGCATGGCCGCCCTCCGGCTGGTGTGCTCCCCCCCTCTGATCAACCCTGCATCTGCCCGCCTATGCAGGTCCTTTTCCTCCCTTCTCAAGTTTCGTGCTCCTGATTCCCATTGCTCCCTTTGCACCCGACTGGACCCCAACGTTATGCCACTCAATTGGATGACCCCACGCCCCTCTCCCCCACCCAGGACCCATCTTCCTGTTGATGCCATGGCTCACCTTACCCTTCCCCTCCTTGGAGGCCTCTCATTTGCTCCTCTTATAAACTCCTCACTCCTCCCGGACCTCCCCTCTCTCCGTCCTGACAGCGTCATGAAAGCCGCTTACTCCTCCATCAAGGCCAAGACCCATCTCCTCATGCTCGATGCCTGGCGCCTGGATCACCCTCCCCCCCGTACTACTCCTTCCACCTTTCGCTCGCACCTCACCCTTTTATGGGTCTTGGGAAATTCATGGCTGGCCACATCCATCACATGAGGGCCCAGAAGAGCTACCTGGCTGCCTACCCCTCTTGGTCGTCTCCCGACGCCTACAGCCTCTGTCCTCTTTGTGGCGAAGAACAAGAAACTTGCAGCCACGCCGTACTGCGCTGCCCAGCGAAGGCTGCCGCCACGTCGCGCCACCTCCAAGGCTTAACCTGAGTCGGCCCCGACACTCCCCTTTGGTCCTCGGTCTCCCTCCTCTCCTCCCTCTGTGCCTACATTAAGGCTACCGCCACGAACTACCCACCGGACATGTTCCCTTCGCTGCCTCCGTCACCGGCCTCACTGGTCTTCCCCTCTCCTCCTCCCTCCGCCCTCCCTGGGGGCCTCCTCTCCTCTTCTCTGCCTTGCCCTGTTTAGGTTTTTTTACTGCGGAGGACGTCTGATTACTTTCCTTTAGTAGCGAGTTAGTTGTTTAACTAGTATCGTGTTTGTACTTTCCTTTGTTAACCCTGGGTTGGTGCCGCGTCAAGTACTTGAAGCACTTGGAGACGTTGGTTGGATTTTTCCTATATTATAAGTTGTTGGGATTAATGTTTTGTTTACGCCATAGCTAGCGCTGCATACGAGTTCTTGTACCTTTTTTCTTTTTTTTTTTTGAATCATATGATTATTGTTTTAAGGTACAAAATCTTGCATGCAGCTTACGCTATGGCATAAAAAAACCTCCAATACCCCTGGGAAAAAGCCAACCCCCCAAGTCCCTCTGGTGTGGAACCAAGCGCACATCTCGCCGCCAACAAGAAACCCTTGACTAGCTAAGAAGATAGACGAAAGGAATCAAATCAAAGAACAAGCAGGAAGTGTCAGGAAAACCCATGGCACATTCATCCGGACAAAAAGAAAAAAGAAAAAATCAAACAACACAGCGACCACGTGGAAGGTTCACGTACAATCAGCGTGAGGGTGGCCAGTCTCGCCTTAGAGAGACCTGGGGGGGGCAGGCAAGGAACAACGGGCCCACTTTGTTGGCAAACCCCAAAATAAAGAAGGAGATAGTTGCAATACTATCTTCCCAGAGGCAAGCCGCGATGGACTGTGGTCTTCAAAGTCCTGAAGGTGAAGAAGTAGTCTTGGATACCAGTCAGGTAGTTGTGGGTACCAGCCAAAATGGTGAAGAGGCAGTAGGGTGCCAGCCAATCCGACCGTGTGAGGAGGAGAAGAAGGAGGGGTAGACCCAACTCTGTGGGGTAGAAACTATCAGAAAACCCGTTCGTGTCTTGACTAGGCAGCCTCTTAAAGAGAAAGAGAGTGGAGAAATCGACTGTGGCCTGTTGAAATGTTTTCTTTTACTGGAAACTGTGTACCCGGCCATCTGTAAGATCGGCGTTGAGAAGAGTGTTGCCGACTGTGCAAATGCTCTAAGCGAGGCAGAGCAAAGGTGGGGTAGGAAGAGGAAACATGATGAAAAAGAAGACGAAATCCATCAACCCAGAGAGAAGAAGGCCCAAAGGGATAAACCTAAGGGAAGGGAAGTGTAGAGGAGGTATGACTCCACACCCTAGAGTGAACTCATAACGGGGGGTGGAGTTTGGAAAGGTGCTGATAATCTCGTGGTGTTGAGATTTCAGTCGCCGGGTGTGTAGAGGAGATGGAGGATGGCTGTCTCTGTACCTCTTTTTTTTTTCATTTTTTCATTTTTTGAATCATGTGATTATTGATTTAGGTACAAAATCCTGCATGCAGCTCGCGCTATGGCATATAAAAAACCTTAATTCCAAAAACAAAGAAAATAACAAAATTCAAACAAAGTGGGCAAAAACTCTCCAAGCGGGATCATCGGAACCCTGTCGCATTGCCATCGATGACTAACAAAAAAATAAAGTAAAGTAAAGTCCTCCTTATAACTCTTAAGAAAAACACTCACAAGTGATAAAAGCTCCCCACCCTACCTGCCAACTGCCACCGTCAACTACGAAAAAGGAAACTCATAACCTGTATAGAAAATACCCTGAGGAGAAACTCGAGCAGAGGAATTTGAAATAACAAAACCTAGAAGGCCAGGGCCAAGCCAGGGAGTTTTGTGTTAAGCACGATCTGAGTCCGATCCCGGCTCAGGAGTCGCAGTACTGGCTTGAATGCGCAACATGGCTGGAGGAAAGCCCGTGTGAGTAGCTTACAGATACTCAGCTGACCCCCTGAGAAGCGGAACCAAGAGCCAGAGGGGACCGTCAGGGCCAATGTTATCCACACCTGAGAGATCGGTGAGAAGAGGCTGAGCCTTAGCGGGGCAGAGGAGAATCGTGTATTGGAAGGACTCATAGTCTTCCTCACAGAACGGGCAGAGGGTACTGGAGTCCCTGATCCTCCAGGAGATATGTGCGGCAAGGTAGCTGGCACCTCTACAAATCTGGTGAATGCGGCCACATATAAACCGAGGAAGGCCAGTAAATGCGTGGGGAGTGAGGCAGGCACTATAAGGATATGAAAGGGGCACTGGCGGACTTATGTCTACCCAGTCAGTGAGGAGTGACTGTAACAGAGGAGCTCTGAGGGCTTGGTAGGTGACTGAAGGTACCCTCGACGGCGGAAGTGCTATGAGATCGGTTGAGGCGAGCGGGTGGATAGGGATTTCCTCAATATGGTCAGAGACCTCGTGACATAAGGAGTCTAGTGGTAGGTGCTTGGCGGAATTAACCGCCGGGCCAAGCCATGAAGTAAGGTAGCCGGCTCTGGAGGAGCCTCGGAGGAGAAAGCGTTGATCGTCCGCAGAACCACCCTGGTCCCAGGTCGCCACAGACTCAGGTATCCGGCGGTGGAAGGGTTGAATTCCAAAGGGGCGCAGACCAAGCGGAGAGCACCTGACCGACGGCGGTGCTTGCAGATGCAGAAAATGGGTGGTACCGAGGCCTCCCGGTACAGAGCACCGAGGGCGGTGGTGTAAAAGCAATTAGTTGTCCCCCAGAGGACTCCATGCCAGAAGGAGTTGAGTTTCTTAACAGTGGCTGCGTCCGGAACAAAAAGGTCGCAGCCGTTGGGAAGAATAGGAAGGATGGCGCCGAAGACTAACTTCCTGTTGCACCACGAGGAGAGGGCTTTGCCCGCTGCACTGAGCTGTCGGATTGTAGCGCAAGAGCCTTTGGCCAGTGCCAGCCATCTCAGGAAATGAATAGAGCAGGGTAAAGTAGGGGTGAGCCAGTAGCCAAGCCACCTCACTGCGTGAGAGGGTGGAAAAAGCATGTGGTTGATCACAATGGGGGGCAAAGGAAACATCTAAGCGGTCCTTCAGAGTTCTCAAGTGAATGAGTTCAGTTGTGGGGACAAAGAAGGCCACCTCCAGGTCGGCACCCTCCCTTTGGATGATGCGGAAATAGTATTGAAAAGTGCAGATACTCGAACGTACAGAGTCTGCGCCGACCGTGATGGTGAGGTCGTCGATAATTGAAATCGCCCGACCTTGAGGGATGATTGGGTGGAGCCTGGCTATATAAAGCACAAAAAGAAGTGGAGAAATCGGAGAGCCCTGCAGGGTGCCAACCGCCACCGGGCAGAAAACCTTAGGCTCGCCTTGGAATATGAGTCGGCACTGGTGTTTGGAGAGAAATGAGTTGATCCTGGCAACCAGGTAGGCGGAGTCTCCTCCTCTGGTGAGGATATTAGCCAGCTTGTTTGCGCAGCCCTTGTCAAATCCACCGTTGACATCCAGGAAGAGAGTTGATACTTTGAAGGAAGCAGCCTGAAGTAGGGGGACCTCATGGGTGAGAGTAGCAACAGCGTCGAAACAGCCAAGACCGGCCAGGGACCCACACTGATTGGGGTGTAAGAGCCCAAGGGAGCGGGCGGCTGCGGTGAGACGAAGAGCAGAAAGTCTTTCGAGTATCTTGGAGACAGTTTGAAGCAGGACAATGATGCAAAAGGAAGCAGGCGTACGGTAATCAGGTTTGCCTGGTTTATTCAGAACAATGCCGTTGGCTTTCTTCATGGCTAGGGGGTGGTACCCGTGGGTGAGGAGGGGAGTGAACACAGATAGAAGGAGCCGCTTGTTCGCCTTATGGACATACTTCCACATAACGTAAGGAATATCGCTTGGACCAGTGGCTGAGATGTTGGAGGATTTTCGAAGTACGGAGGACACTTCTGGTGGTAGAACAGGAGGGACGTCCTTAAACGCCGGAAGGATGAGCGGAGGAGGAGGAGACGGTCTAGGAGGGAAAAAATGTTGTAAAAGTGTATTGTTAATTTCGGTGGGGGAGGAGGCATTCTCGACCATGGGGAAACGATCCCGGCCTCTGCCGGCTCCAATCTTTCTAGCCTCCCAGACTGATTGGGAGTCGATGTTGGCCAGAAACTGCGGCCAGTGGTCTCTTTTGGCAGATTGGAGAGCCTTGCAATACGTGTTTCGAGCCACACGGGCCAGGGCGGGCGAGAACTGATTCTTTCTCATGAGGTAGGAGGTGTGGTGATGGATGCGTCGTAGCTGTGTATGCTCTAGAGTCCACCACGCTTTATAGTACGAGGAGGGTCATTTGGTTGGGGTGTTGGAGGTGATGAGGTACGTGATCCTGGCAAGGGAGTTGTCAAACCATTGGTCAAGTTAGTGTGCAGTGGGGAGAGCGGGGGGCGCTGCAAGAGTAAGATCGGCGAGCAGAGGGGAAATGAGATCCCAATCCGTGTACTTCCAGTTAAGGCCCTTGGGTGGGGGCTTCAGGAGCGGAGTGGAGAGAATGATTGTGAGGGCGGTGTGATCCGAACCGGTTGGCGGGAGGGAGGGGTTCCTGGAGGAGAAGTACGGGAGCAAGGTAGTGTGGGCAAAGCACAACTCAAGAACTGCAGGGCGATGAGTGGAGGTGAAAGGCAACCTAGTGTAGACTCCGGGAGAATAGATGAGAGAAAAAGACTGAGCAGATGCTCTGTCAAAATACGCAGAATATATAAACTGATCGTAGCCGGAGAGCAAATGAGGGGGGTCGGAAATGGAGTGGTGAATATTGAGGTCCCCAAGGACAAGGGTAGGAAAATCATGCTGGGGAAACATATCAACAGCAGAAACTGACCTAGTGTGACCACTAGGGATAGAGTAAGCATTGTACAAATGAAACTAATTGTGAGAAGTATCAAAAAGTCCCTCAGGGGAGTGAAGGTTCACTGCCATGATGTCACCCCTTTCAAAAAACAATGGAAGAATAGAAATAACACTTAATAGCCTTTCATGAAGATAAGTTCAAACTCGAGGCTTATAGCTGTCAGTTGCTGGAGGAAAAAAACTTTTATAGTTGCGAAAAACAGGAAGACAGTTCCTCCCGAGAGGAATATCCTGGAGAGCCACAATATGAGGAGAACTTTCTACCGAAGTAAACAAACCAAAGAGACTTTGAAAAACATTACTGCTACCGAGACAATTGTGCTGAACAATGGAAAGATTTAAACAACCAGGACAATGGAATGATTGGGATGGTGAAGGACTCTGTGTTGGGGCTGGGCATGTCGACATCCAAAGATCCATGTGGACGTCGGTCGGGGTGGGCTCGCTCTAGTCGGCACCAGTGCTAGCTCAGAACAGGGTGCTGCCAGCACCCCAGAGGTTCCTGCAGTGGAGGGCAGCGGCGAGGTTTGACTGGGCAGACGCGCTGCGAACCAATTTAAAGGTTTCAGGTTGGGTAGATTCGCTAGAGTTAGGGAAACAAGGACCGTGCCTGGCTGGAGTGGCCAGTACAGTTGGGTGAGCAGCTTGACCCTGAGGGGTGGTTTGGGGAAGGCCCGCATCGGCGGCATCGGGAATATCTTGGTCCCTAGGAGGACGGAGAGCGGCCAGGATTTCGCGGCGGACGGGACAGGTGCCATCGAAAGCGGCGTGCTGACCACCACAGTTGATCCAGCGAGGAGGGGAGGTGTTGCAGCATCCCACGACAGACTTCTCAAAGCCCCCTTTCGGACAGGTTTGCTTAGCACATCTGTGGGCGGAACAGTGATGGCCCAGGGTGCAGATCGGGCACGCTTGTGCTGCTTCCTCGCATAGAGGAGCAGAGTGACCAAAATGCCAGCACTTTCTGCAGTGTGTGGATTTGGAGGCAGAGTAGGCGGGGGCGACCATGCGGGCGCAGGAGAAAGGTGGGATGAATTTACCAACCCAGAAAACAAGAAGTGGGTCAACTACCACAACCACCGAGGTTGTGCGCTTCTCATGCCTTTTAGGTGGATCTGACTGTAGGAGTCTAGCCCCAAATATCGGGACGTCAATAGCATTGCTGATTGATTGAAGGAGTGAAGGAAAGAGGTCAGTAGGCTCGTGCGGAAGAAGAGAGAGAGGAAGGTTATGAATAAGGAGCTCAACACTTGTAGGTGCCTCACTGAAAACCTGAAACAGATTATCTCCAACAAGGAAACTCTGATTGAGCTTCTTAGTTATTGCATCAAAAAAAGGGGAGTAAGCAGAAGATGAGGTGTAGGGGTTGGCTGTGAGAGTAACAGCACCATTGCGATTGACCGAGGCAGTAAGGGAGAGGGGTAGGGAGCAGTTGGCCTCTTTATGCACAGCTGCCATGATGTCAGGAAGGGTAGTTGTCATGATGAAAGAATCGTTCGGGAGGGTTGGGGAGGTGCGCAGGGCAAAGAAACGACGTTGAGCAGCAGGGAGCGGTGGGGGTCCTTTTGGGACACTACTCTTGCTTGACGTAGTGACTTGTGCTGCCGTTGCGTTTTTCTTGACCTTACCTCCCTTCCTGGTATCCTGTGCCCAGGTTTGTTCTTGGGGCTGCGGGGGATCAGAAACAGTGAACCCAGGGGGAGACCGGTATAGCACAGTGAAGTGGCTGGGTAACGCTTAGAGTAAAGTTTGGCTTCCTCTGACTGGGGATGGCGAGAGGCAAAAAGGATAGCCGCTTGGGGTGAGTCCGGGTGGCGCGTGGCATATGTGTCCAGGTTGCCATACCATTTTCCCTCAAAGAGGAAGGGAAAATCAGGGGCCGCGACCGTACTAGATGATAGGCGGGTGCCAGGTTTCATTTTCTGCTGAGTACGTTTAGCTTGGACAGCAGGGGCGGGAGGGGGTCTCGCTCGAGGCAGCGGGGGTGCCACCTGTGTGGCGCGGTGAGAGGAGCGAGCAGCAACATGAGAGGATAAATCCTTGCGGGACGCCTCCAGGCTGGATCTGGCTGGTGGTCTGGGGGTGGCTGAGCGCTCTGCCTGGGCGGAGGTGAGAGTCTCAACCTGTGAAGTCCGGAAGCTAACGGAGGCACCAAGGTCATTAACCATGGCGATGAGTTGGGCGAGAACGGGGGCCATAGCGAGCTGACTATCAGTGAAGGTAGCGGCGGAGGCATTGTAGACATTTGGGAACGAAGCCGGGTCAAGGCGAGTGAGCCTGGCAGCATGCCCAAGGATATTGGCGACATTGTCAGCCACCCCCGAGAGAGGCATGACTGGACTAGGATGACAACGAACGAGAGATAGGGTCAGCCCTCCGGTCCTGGCGAGAGGAGGCAGAGTGAGCAGGGCCAACAGCCGAGGCTGGGCCTCCACCAGTGGAAGTGAGAGTGATAGACGACCTCAGGACAAGGCCAGAAGGCCAGGCCAGAGGACAGAGAGGAGGGGGAGAGAGAAAGTAAAATCATACTACTAGGTTGACTTTCCAAGAATAAAAATCATCTTAGCGAAGGTGAAATATATATTTCACTTGAAAATGAAGCCCAAGTGAAAAGCCAATATAGATGTATCGTGATGAAATAAAGACCAAACCCTGAGGTTTATGTTGGCTGAATGCGGAAAGTATTTTAAGCGAGAGGAACATAGAGGGCGCGGAGCCTGCTGGCTTTGTACCTTTTTTTTCTTTTTGTTTTTGCAATCATAAGATTATTGTTTTAAGGTACAAATTCTTCCATGCAGCTCGCGCTATGGCATACAAAAACCTCTTCTGTCTTTGTACGTTTGTTTTCTTTTTTTTCTTTTTTTTCTTTTTTTCTTTTATTTTGAATCATGTGATTATTGATTTAGGTACAAAATCCTGCATGCTGCTCGCGCTATGGCACATAAACAACGTTAATTCCAAAAACTAACAAAGGAAATAACAAAAGATTCACACAACATGTGGAAAAAGTCTCCAAGCGGGATCATCCGAACCCAGTCACATCGCCATCGATGACTAACAAAGAAAAGTATCGTAAAATCCTCCTTATGGCTCATAAGAAAAACACTCAATAGTAACAAAACCTTCCCACCCTACCTGCCGACTGCCGCAGTCAACTAGGAATAAAGGAAACCCATAACCTGAATAGAAAATACCCTGAGGAGAAAGTCGAGCAGGGGAGTTTAAACTAGCAATACCTAGAAGGCCGGGGCCAAGCTAGGGAGTTTTGTGTTAAGCACTATCTGAGACCGATCCCGGCTGAGGAGTCGCAGTACTGGCTTGAATGCGCAACATGGCCGGAGGAAAGCCCGTGCAAGTAGCGTAGAGATACTCAGCTAAGCCACTGAGGAGGGAACCGAGAGCCAAAGGGGACCGTCAGGGCCAATGTCATCCACACCTGAGAGATGGGTGAGAAGAAGCTGAGCCTTAGCGGGGCAGAGGAGAATCGCGTGTTGGAAGGACTCATTGTCGTTGTCACAGAATGGGCAGAGGGGGCTGGAGTCCCTGTTCCTCCAGGAAATATATGCGGCAAGGTGGCTGGCCCCTGTACGCATCTGGTAAATGCGGCCACATATAAATCGAGGAAGGCCAGTAAAGGCATGGGGTGTCAGGCAGGCACTATAATGATACGAAAGGGGCACCGGTGGACTTAAGTCTAGCCAATCAGTGAGGAGAGACTCTATCAGAGGAGCTCTGAGGGCTTGGCACCTGACGGAAGGTACTCGCGACAGCGGAAGCGCTACGAGATCAGTTGAGGCGAGCGGGAGGATAGGGATTTCATCAATAATGTCTGAAACCTCGTGACATACGGAGTGTAGTGGTAGGTCCTTGGAGGAATTAACCGCCGGGCCCAGCCATGAAGTAAGGTGGACTGCTTTGGAGGAGCCTCAGAGGAGAAAGCGATGATCGTCCGCAGAACGACCCTGATCCCAGGTGGGCAACAACTCGGGTATCCCCGCGGTGGCAGGGTTGAATTTCGAAGGGGTGCAGACCAGGCGGAGGGCAGCTAACCGGCGGCGGCGTTTACTGAGAGAGGAGATGGGTGGCAGGGAGGCCTCCCAGTATAGAGCGCCGAGGGCGGTGGTGTCCAAGCAGTTAGTCGTCCACCGGAGCACTACCTGCCAGAAGCAGTCGAGCTTCCTAAGGATGGCCGTGTCTGGAACAAAAAGGTCACAGCGATAGGTGAGAATAGGAAGGATAGCGCCGAAGACTAACTTTCTGTCGCAACAGGAGGAGAGGCCTTTGCCAGCTGCACTGACCTGCCGGATTGTTGTGAAAGAGGCTTTGGCAAGTGCCAGCTATCTCAGGAAATGAAGACAGGAGTGTAAAGTAGGAGTGAGCCAGTAGCCAAGCCACCTTACAGCTTGAGAGGGTGGAAAGAGCATGTTATTAATCACAATGGGGGCAAACGAAACATCCGAGCGGTCCTTCCAAGTTCTCCAGTGAATGAGTTCGCTTTTTTATGGACAGAGAAAGCCACCCCGAGATCGGCACCCTGCCTTTGGATGATGCCGAAATAGTATTGAAGAGGGCGGATACTCGAACACACAGAGTCCGAGCTGACCCTGATGGTGAGGTCGTCGACATATGAAATTGCCAGACCTTGGTGGATAGTCCGCTGGAGGCTGGCTATATAAAGCACAAAAAGAAGAGAAGAAATCGGAGAGCCTTCAGGGGTGCCAACCGCAACCAGGCAGAAAACCATAGGCACTCCTTGGAATATAAGTCGGCGTTGGCGTTCAGAGAGGAAAGACTTGATCCAGGCGACCATTTAGGCGGAGACACCTCCTTTGGTGAGGATATTGGCCAACTTGTTTGCACAGACATTGTCAAAACCACCATTGACATCCAGGAAGAGAGTTGATACTTTGAAGGAAGCAGCCTGAAGCAGGTGAACTTCGTCGGTAAGAGAGAGGACAGCGTCGAAACAGCCCAGACCGCCCAGGGACCCACACAGATTTGGGTGTAAGAGGCCAAGGGAGTAGGCGGTGGGGGCGAGACGAAGAGCAGAAAGTCTTTCGAGGATCTTGGAGCGAGCTTTAAGCAGGACAAGGATGCGAAAAGGAAGCAGGTGTACTGTAATCAGGTTTGCCTGGTTTATCCAGGACATTGCCGTTGGCCTTCTTCATGGCAAGGGGTGGTACCCATCGTGGAGGAGGGGAGTGAACAGAGATGGAAGGAGCCGCTCGTTGGCCTTGTGGACCTGCTTTGAGGGAGAGTAAGGAATAGCACTAGGGCCAGGGGCTGACGTGTTGGAAGATTTTTGAAGTGCGGAGGACACTTCTGCTGGTAAAACCGGGGAGACGTCCTTAAACGCAGGAAGCATGAGAGGAGGAGCAGGAGAGGGGGTAGAAGGGAAGAAATGTTGTAGAAGTGTATTGTTAATTTCGGTGGGGGAGGAGGCGTTCTCAAACATGGGGAAACGATCCGCGGCTCTGCCGGCCAACATCTTTCTAGCATCCCAGACTGATTGGGAGTCAACGTTGGCCAGAAACTACGACCAGGGGACTCTCTTGGCAGTTTGGATAGCCGTGAAATACGTGGTCCGAGCCGCACGGGCCAGGGCGGGTGAAGACTCATTCTTCCGCCTGAGGAGGGTGGTATGGTGATGGATGCGTCGTAGCTGTCTAAGTTCTGGAGTCCACCACGGCTCAGAGTAGGAGGATGGGGGTTTGGTTTGGGTGTTGCAGGTGATGAGGTACGTGACCTTGGCAAGGCAGTCGTCGAACCATAGGTCAAGTGAGTTTGGAGTGGGGAGAGCAGGGGGAGCTGCTAGCGTAAGATCGGCAAGCAGAGGGGAGATGTGTTCCAAATCCGTGAATGTCCAGTTTAGGCCCCTGGGCGGGGGCTGTAGGAGTGGAGTGGAGAGAATGATTGTGAGGGTAGTGTGATCCGAACTGGTTGGCGGGAGGGAGGGGTCCAGGAGGGGAAATATGGCATCAAGGTAGTGTTGGCAATGGACAAGTCAAGTACTGCAGGGCGATGATTGGAGGTAAACGGGACCCTAGTGTAGACCCAGGGAGTATTGAGAAGAGACCACAACTGAGCTGATGCCCTGTCGAAATAAGGGGAACTTATAAACTGAGCGTAGTCGGAGAGCAAACATGTCGGGTGGGAAGCGGAGTGGTGAATGTTGAGTTCCCCAAGAACAAGTGTAGGAAAATGATGCCGGGAAAACAAATCAACAGGAAAAACTGACCTAGTGTGACCAGTAGGGATAGGGTAGGCGTTGTGCAAACGAAACAAATTATGAGGAGTATCAAAAGGTCCCTCATGGGAGTGAAAATTCACTTCCATGAGGTCGCCCCTTTCAAAAAACAATGGAAGAATAGAAATAACACTTAATGTCCTTTCGTGAACATAGGTTCCAACTCGAGGCTTATAGCTTTCAGTTGCTGAAGGAAAAAAACTTTGATAGTTGCGAAAAACAGGAGGACAATTCCTCCTGAGCGGAATATCCTGCAGAGGCACAATATGAGGAGAACTTTCTACCGAAATGAAAAAAACTAAAAACTGCTTGAAACACATTACTGCTACCGAGCCAATTATGCTGAACAATGGAACGATTTATACAACCACGATAATGGAATGATTGGGATGGTGAAGGACTCTGTGTTGTGGCAGGGCTTGTCGACATCTAAAGATCCATGTGTACGTCGGTCGGGGCGGGCTTGCTCCAGTCGGCACCGGTGCTAGTTCTGAAGAGGGTGCTGCCAGCACCAAAGAGGTTCCTGCGGGGTAGGGGAGCGGCGAGCTAGGCTGGGCGGACACGCTGCGAACCAGTTTAACTGTTTCAGGTTGGGTAGATTCGCTAGCGGGAGGGAAACGAGGACAGAGCCTGGCTGGAGTAGCCGGTACAGTTAGGCGAGCGGTTGGACCATGAAGGGTAGTTTGGGGGAGGCCTGCATCGGGGGCATCAGGAATGTCTTGGTCCCTAGGAGGACGGATAGCGGAGTGTATTTCGTGGCGGATTGGACAGGGGCCATCGAAAGCGGCGGGCTGAACACCACAGTTGATACAGAGAGGAGGTGAGGCATTGCAGCACCCCCCGACAGACTTCTAAAAGCCCCCTTTCGGACAGCTTTGGTTATCACATCTGTGGGCGGAACAGTGATGGAGGAGTGTCCAGATTGGGCCTGGTTGTGCCTCTTCTTTGCATAAAGGAGCCGAGTGACCAAAACGCCAGCACTTTCTGCACTGGGAGGATTTGGAGGCGGAGTAGGCAGGAGCGACTGTGCTGGCACGGGAAAAACGTCTGACGGATTCGCCGAACCTGATTCCTGAAGTGGGTTGACTGCCACAACCACCGAGTTTGTGCACTTCTCAGCCCTCTTAGCCGGATCTTACTGTAGGAATCTAGCAGCACATATGGGGAGGTCAATAGCATTGCTAATTGATTCAAGGAGTGAAGGGAAGAGGTCAGTAGGCTCGTGCGGAAGAATAGAGAGAGGAAGATTGTGAATGAGGAGCTCAACACTTGTAGGTGCCTCCCTGAAAACCTGAAATAGATTATCTACAACATGGGAACTCTGATTGAGCTTCTTAGTCATTGCATCAAAAAAGGGGGAGTAAGCAGAAGACGAGGTGTAGGAGTTGGCTGTGAGAGTAACAGCACCATTGCGATTGACTGAGGCAGTAAGGGAGAGGGGTAGGGAGCAGTTGGCCACTTTAAGCCCAGCAGCCATCATGTCGGGAAGGGTAGCAGTCGTGATGAACGAATCGTTCAGGTGGGTTGCGGAGGTCCACGAGGCAATGAAACGACGTTGCGCAGGTGGGAGCGGTGGGGGTCCTTTTGGGACACTATTCTTGCTTGACGCAGCGACTGGTGCTGCAGTGGTATTTTTCTTCCCCTTACCACCCTTCCTGTTAACCTGTGGCCAGGTTTGTTCTTGGGGTTGCGGGGGATCAGAAACAGTGAAGCCGGGCTGTCTTTGTACCTTAAACAAATGCATATAATTTAAAAAAACAAAGACAAAATAAAAAATTAAAATTAAGAAAGAGAAATGGTCACAGTAGTTAGGCTCAGGAGAAAGGCCTCCCCAATCAATATCTCCTTCTCTGTTCCAAAAACCGAGCTGATCCACTGGAGGACCGCCAGGAGGAATGAGTGCCCGAGCTCCCTCCCAGTGCAGCTTGAGGATCAGCTCCTCCGACCACAGACCCGCCTGTAGCGGCCGGGCTTTATCTTCACCCTCTCCTTTGGCCCAAGGTCCCATTTCTCCAGGAGGTACACCCTCGCCAACGACGCACTAGCCACTATTCGCCACATCTCCTCTCGGTGTATGGGCCTCCCCCCCCACCTTTCTCACTCCCTGGCACGATCTCCTTTGGCCCCAATACTCTTGAAGGAGTCTGCTGTTTGGAGTCCCCCCCTGACCCTCATGAACCCGATGTCTGTCTTTGGGCGTCTGGTCTGTAGGTGGATCACCAACTCCTTTACCACCACCAACACAACGTGCTTGCACAGGGAGGCCTCTCTCCCGCTACGGCCTGTTCTCGTACGCCACCAACGCTGCCTTGCAGGCCTGAGGCTTATTTGCTCCCCCCTGCAGATAAACCCTGCCTCGGCACGCCTCCCTAAATCTGTCCCCAGCTTTTCACCTCACCATGCCCCCCTGGTGGCGTGTGGGAACATCACCTTACAACCATACCTCTTCTTTAACCTTGACTGGCCGTCTGCTGCCGACACGATCAAGCATCCCAGGTACCACCACCAAGCCATCACTGCTTTGGCTAACTCGGCCGTTCCCCTCGTCCACGACATGGTCACGCTACCCCCCACCTCCCTCCATCTGATGGACTACCTCCCCCTTATTCCTGGGATTCTCCCATCATATTCGCGCCTCAAACTCGGAGCCAAGCAGCTCCTCCTCTCTGTCTGATCTGCCACCCTGGCCCCCTGTACTACCCTTATCCACCCTCGACACGCCCCCATCTCTTCCTGGGCCTGGGAAAGTTCGTTGCACTAAGGATCCACCAGATGCACTCTGGAAAAGGTTACCTCGCGGCTCACCCCTCATGGGACAATCCTGATGCCGTCACGTCCTGCCCACTGTGCTCTGGGGCCCCGCAAACCTTTAGCATGCCATCCTCTCCTTCCCCTTGTCCGCACGTCAGAGATCCTGCCTCCTCCAAGTGGTCTCAGACCTGGCCCCCGAGGCCCTTCTCTGGTCCAACTAGCTGCTGCTTATTGCCCTGGCTGAGTTCATTCACACCACCGCCACCGGCTTCCCTTCCAGAATGCCTCCACTTGCCCCCTCCCTCCATACTCCCCCACCAAATCCGCTCTTTCCCTCTACCACCCCACCCGCCCCTGGCCCTTGAGACTAGGTAGTGGCTTTATTACTTTCCTTTGTTTAGCTTTGGCTGCTTTGCAACGATTATCGGTCGCGTTGGGGGAACTGGTTATGATTGTTTCCTTTGTTGATTGTTAGTTGATTATCAGTCTTGTTTTGCCATATCGTTAAAGATGCATGTCATTTCTTGTACAGTAGAAACAATGAACATATGATTTAAAAAAAAAAGAAAAAGAAAAAGAAAAAAACGGTCACAGTAGTTAGGGCTCTTCACACAACCATCTAAGTAATACACCACTGAGATACTGGGGCAAGGGCCAAGCCCATTGACAGTGAACTTCCAAAGGTGCAATATGTTTGAGATACCTAATGCCCTTATCTCTATACTATCTCGCTTGTATGCGAGAACTCTATTCCTACACAATAGGACTTCCTACAATTACCACACCTGTGACAAATGCAAGATGTTAGTCTATAACGATAGACTAAGTATGCTACGTAGACTATATCAATAATCTATGATAGACACGATAGTCGTTTCGCGTTACGAACACCTGACTGGAAGGCTGGTTTGTTACATCAGCCGTCCCCAATCCTTTGCTTTTTCTCTGCCCCATCTTTCCTTGGCTAGGGATTACTTCTTGCATAACTGACCCCTGATTTTTTATGTTTTTTTCACTTCGACCCATTGCGCCATTGTACACCCCCTTTGCTCTTGTTTACATCCAGAATAACTCTGCCTAGTCTCAGGCTCATGTTACACTTGCCAAATTCTCTCTTCCATAATTTCTCCGTTATCGACTCTGTCCCCCTGGAGCCTCCCTGGAGCTCTTCCTTTAGCTCAAAACCTAACCTGGTAGCCTTACCATTCACTTTTCAAGTTTCTATATACTTGTACCAAATTCTTTTTCACCTTGCTTATTGCACTCCAGTGTATATATTTTAGACTTCCTATCATCCTTTTTCAACCTCTCAAAATTCACTTAACCGTTTCTTATTTCTTCTATTACCTTTACCCATTTACTCTATCTACTCTTGGCGTCTCTTTTGCACCTCTTTTTTTTTCCGCAATCAGACAAAGAATTTACTTTTGGACAGTAATCTGTTCAATATATTCTATTAAAGGTTTCTAGATCAATTCTATTATTTACATACCACTATTTGTTATTTACTTCTAGTGTCTCTGGTACCAAATGCACTATTCCCATGATGGGTTTGATACCAACCACTCTCTCTGTTGTTCCGGGTCAACACTTAGCCGTCCCTACAGTAACCGTAACAAGCACAGTAATCTTATTGAGCTTTCCTGAATTCTCAACATACGGTGTACCTAGCAATACAAGTCGAGCTACCAAACCTGTTTTTATATCCCAAACTTTCATTATCAATACTAAGCCAGCTGGATCAAAGCCTTTTAATGCCCCTTAAATATTCCTATTGCCTCAGTCCACCCATACCCAATCATTTCCACTGCATCCTGTTGACCTCTAAAGGTTGGTTCCTGTACACCGAAGAAGGTGCCAAGTGACCCCCCCTCCATCCTAAAGATTCTCTATGGGATGGGGTAAAAAGCGACAAATCACGACCGGGAATTCTTTACCCAAGTCCAGGTCATCCTTAAAACCTATTGCCGATTTCTCTCTATAATACTTGTGTAAAAGGTCGGGCAGCTTTTTCAAACAGTTATTCAATTGTGAAATTGTTTGAACGGTGAAAGTGAAACCTTTTAGTTGCCTGGTTACTGATCCGACTGGCCGTTTGTGTCATTTGTCATGTAATTCGTCTTGAATGGGACGTCTGATATCTGCTTCCCTATTCATTTCATGAATTCTGAAGCTAACAAGTCTGGTATATGTTCATACTATTTGATGACTCGCATCATTCCTATTTGAACGCCGATAGTCCTTCTTGATCATCGTTTTGTTACTTGTCTCTCTAGACTTAGTAGAATACATTTGGATGTTGCCAATGAGCTGCACATGGTCTTTGATGTGACTGAACAAATGTATCTGAATAAAGTTAAAGTCTACATCCTCATTATATATATCTGCCACAATTTCATCTAATTCACGGCACTTTTCAAATGCAATTTGACATCTTCTAGCCGCTGTCACCCCTGAAAGGCGGTCTTGTTTCAGTACACCACAATTGTCACCCCGAATCCTGGTAGTGACTTGCCTCACTTTCCCCATAGAGGGCTTATCTTTTCGATACTCGTTAAAAACATCTTTTTGATCATAAAAGGCTTTTAAGTACTCTTCGAGGGAGTGAATTGCCTTATCAGAATGGCTTTTGTCTTCTGACATGAGAGTAAAGTCAACAATCGATTGAACACAGGTCAGAGCTTTAGTGAATATGGGACGTTCTGTGGTACTTGGACGACATAGTGCAGCTGCAAAACACGGCAGTATCACCTTAACCAGATTTCTCATCTCTTTTTCATTCCACTGTGAAATCCGGCTATACTCTTTGTTCGGCGCAGAATAGCCAGGATAAACAGCTAAACTCTTCCAGATAGCATCAAATGATTGTAACCGCTTAAACTTCTTGAGAATCCTATTATCCATTGCATAAGGTATGTTTCTAATATTCCCAGGTACATGGCGTGGAAAATATCTGGTTTGGGCAAGTCGGATTGTTGAATGTTCGGAAGTCTCCAAAAAGGACTTAGAAGCAATTTGAAGCCACAATCGGTCAGTGCTTTTCCTGCTTGCTAATCATTATCAGAGAATTTGTTGAAAAGATGTTCGTATTTTCTATAATCTCGTTTGGCCGCCAAAAGTCGGAAATAGGATCCTAAGAGGTCAGGTCGCATCTCGCGGACAGCGCACTGCTTTTGCTGAATGCCGTGTAATGTGACTTTTTCCATGTAATCTGCAATCCAAGCTGCAAGATGTGGAAAAACATAATCAGACCTTTCCATTGGCGAATTAAACCTCAAGTCCGGAGTTCTCCAGTGCAACTATTAGCATAAAAGTCGCTTCGATCAAATCACAAAGGATCTCATTGTTGACCTGCGTTTACCGTGAATCACTTGTTGCTACACCAAGCATCTTCGGTGGGATGGGCAATAGCGCCAAAAGAACTGTTGCGTATTTTGAGACCTTATTCCTAGTTCTCAATAGGATATTCCCAATTGTCATGTAGATTGCCTAGGCTTACTTATCTCCCCAGAAATTGGTCAAAAAGGTGATATCTGAGGCACATATGATTGGTACCAGTCTTGCTCTTTCCAGCAATCTATCCTTTGCTGGTTGTCCATTTGCATTTGCATCCGAATATCTGGTATAGAAGGGCTATGGAATGTTGCATCTGAACCTACCTGTGTTTCCCACCACCAATCGGTTGTATGCAACTCAGAATAAACTCGCTGAGGTAGTTCTTCGCTAATCCATTGCGTTTACTCGATTGTAAACCATATCTTGAGCAAAACATTTTTGACCGAGTAGATATTTTACACAATCCATAGGAGGCGGAAAAAGAATCCTTGTGTCATGGCCGTTTTGTCTACCTCTTCTCCATCCCAGATTTCCTATTTTTGGTTAGAAATTCACGTTCTGGTGATACATTTACTTACAGCTTCACTAAACAATACAAACCCCTCTTTCCAGCTCTTCATTCCCATACCTGATTCAAACTGATCAACAGCCTCAAGGAGACAATAAGCTGACTGAATATTACAGTCTCCCAGTCCTAAGTCCTTCTTAAAATGTCTATTAATATGTTATTTTAGTACCTTCACTTCAATAAACCACTGAGCCAGCTCTAAGTCTGTCTAGTTTCTGAATACTGAGCACATCTTATCTTCAGATCTTTCGTTGGGTACAACGTCCCGTAGAGGTCATCCAGCAGTGAAATGTTTTATTAGTAGAGACAGTCTAGCCGATTGTATACTCTCATCAGTATCGGAAAGATTGAGACTATCCACGTCCAAATTGGCCACGTCTCCATCTCTATTGACCTCATTTTCGCAGGTAGAAGATTCAATTGTACTGAATTCTTCATCTAGTACATTGGAGGCGAGGTCCACAGCGGGCTGTGGGATTTGTGCAAGAGGTTCTTGGTAGCAAATATGCTATTCAAGTATACCCCAGCTTTGTACAAAGCTGGAATGCGCTGTTCCCATATGGTTCCTGTACCATGTACTTTGTTTGTATGTTTTTCTACAGTATAGGGATTGAGATCATTGTACCATTCTGTAAGGAACAAAATTAGATTGAAAACAGTACAAATAGGACGTGAAAAAAGTCAAACTTACTCTGCACAACCAATTCACTTTGTACCTGAACGCGACTAGTAATTGAATAAATCGTACGTGAAAAGGTGCAAATGAGGTGAAATTCATGAAATTATATTCGGAGTAAATTGTGAGATAGACGGAGGGAGGGAGAGAAAAATGTGAAAAACTTGAAAAAATTGAAAAACTTGAAAACTTTCAAGGTTTAGGTCGGAGAGCCTGTCGGCCATCCCATTCTGACTTCTTCAAAGGCATATGGTATGGCTGGGATTTGTCTCACATACCCAGGACCGGATTGTATGAGGGCTCAGGTTGTGTCTGTTCTGTGGCTCAAAACCCCCTTTTCACATTAGCTCTTACACTAAGTCATGTGCAGTGCATCCACGAAAGCTCTACTGTTGATTTTTATCGTAGAACAAGCAATCAGAATTCTACTGTACCCTTAACCTCATGTACTTTGTTCGTCCTATGGGGACTGTGAATGGGCCAAACATAATGTCAAACGCTTATATACTATACCCTAATCTTCCTTGTCCACACCGACACCAAACAGTAAGAGTAGCTCCCAGCCGACATATCCCGTCGTTGAATCTTAACGCTCCACAAGGAATCTTGTTCATCTTTGTTTGACTTACCTTTTCAACCATACAAACTGACCTTGTTACATGTTTGTCTCACAGTAACAGTATACCTGTACTATGTTGTACAGGCCAAGATGAACACTCAGCAGTCAAGATGTGACATTTAACACTCTCTTTCAAACTGGTCAGAATTATTAGAACTCTTGACACTAGGACAAAGAGTGTGAATAGTACATTTTTTTTTTTTTTGAATCATATGCATTTGTATAAGGTACAAAGACAGCATCCTCCGTCTCCTCTACACACCCGGCGATTGAAATCTCAACACCACGAGATTATCACCACTTTTCAAAACTCCACCCCCCGTCATAGATTCGTCCTAGGGGGTGGAGACATACCTCCTCTACTCTCTCCTTCCCTTAGGTTTATCCCTTTGGGCTTTCTTTACTCTGAGTTGATGGATTTCGTCTTCTTTTGATGATGTTTCCTCTCCCTACCCCGCTTTTGCTCTGGTTGGCTTAGAGCTTAGCACAGTCGGCAACACTCTCCTCACAGCCCATGTTACAGACGGCCGGGTACACGGTTTGCAGTAAGAGAAACCCTTTCAACAGGCCACGGTCGATTTCTCTCCTCTCTTTATCTTTAAGAGGCTGCCTAGTCAAGATACGAACGCGATTACTGATAGTTTCTACGGCGCAGAGTTTGGTCTACCCCTTTTTCTCATCTTCTCCTCACGCTCGGATCGGCTGGCACCCTACTGCTCCTCCACCTTTTTGGCTGGTACCCACAACTACCTGGCTGGTATCCACAACTACTTCTTCACCATTCGGACTATGACCATGGTCCATCACGGCCTGCCTCTGGGAGGATGGTATTGCACTATCTCCTTCCTCTTGTTTCAGTGTGCGGCCAATTTAGATGGCATCTTCAGCCTCCTCAGGACTTCGATCATGCCGAGCCTGGCCCCTCCCGTGCTGAGTGTGCGGAATTTTCAAGTGGTCTCCTCTATGTTTGCTTTTTGTTTTTCCTTTGTTCGGATGATCGTGCCATGGGTTTTCCTGACTCTTGCTGCTTGTTCTTTGATTTGATTCCTTTCGTCTATCTTCTTAGCTAGTCAAGGGTTTCTTGTTGGGGGCGAGATGTGCGGTTGGTTCCATACCAGAGGGACTTGGGGGGTTGGCTTTATCCCATGGGTAGTTGGGGGTTTTTTTATGCCATAGCATAAGCTGCATGCAAGATTTTGTACCCTAAAACAATAATCATATGATTCAAAAAAAAAAAAAAAGGTACAAAGACAGCATTCCGCTTTAACGCTATGGCCAACAAAAACCATGTGCTCCTCACCCCAAGAAACATCCAAACCCCCAAGTCCATCTGATATGAGACCAACCGCCTATCTTGCCTATCGCCCAACCAAATCCTATGAATATAGATGTACACCCGAAGGAAGTAGAAAGGAAAGAAACATGCAGGAAGGAGAGGAGAACCCTTAGTGACATCTACGAAAACCATAAAGGTGAACAAAGGGAATGTATGAACCCCTGACAAAGGAAAATTACATCTGATAAGTAACGTGTATCTGCCTGAGCTAGGAAATGAAAGTATGGACCTGCGCACTGGAGCGGTGCCGGGCAACGAATCAATACCCGATGGCAGGATGGGAAAGCGGGTGGAGGAGACTCTGTTGAGGGGTCCCCGGTGGGTGTGCCAAAACGGCATTAGCGACGGCCAGGAGGACGGGTGTAGCCAAGGCGGGCTTTTATATAGGGACCGAAGGTCAACCGCGCCAAGGGGGCAGTAAGGTGCCAGCTGGGGAGGTGGGAAGAGAGGGAGTGGGTGTAGCTGTAACTGGGCAAAGGGACGAAGACTAAGAAGGTAGGGGAAGGAGTATGGGAGGAGGAAGGACTTCCAGATACTTGAGATGACTGACTAGAGTAACCGCGGCCAACCGTTTTCCGAATGCGAAACGATGATGAGCTGCTGAAGTTACTAAACGAACTGTTCCCCGACAGGACCACATAACCAAGACGGAAAGGTACTTTGCACAGGGCTTGGAAAGCTCAGCGCCAACCGGGAGCAAAGAGGACGGAATGCTGACAGTGCAAAACCTAAGCGAGGTGCAAAGGAAGTGCGGGGTAAGGGGGGCAGAACTGAACTTCATCAGCGGGAGTCAACGATGAACAGGAACAAGAACCCCGTGGAGGAGGGGGTAGACCCCTAAGGGATAGGAGGGGTGGTAGCATCACTCCCCTAGGCAAGAGCCATCAAGGGGGAGGAGAGGGGGTGGTGGTGGATACTACGATGATTTCCCTGGTGTTGTGATTTCAATCGCCGGAGGTGTAGAGGAGATGGTTCGTGGGTGTAAATAGTACATTCTTCTTCCATATATAGACCCCTCTCCACTCCGGCTTTTTCCTTTCCTTTCTCTTCTTCATTCATCTTCTAATCATCCTACTGTCTCTCATCGTTCTTATTTTACCTCACAAAGCAATTTTTCTCTTGACAATGATACTTTGATCTCTAGCGGTTAACTCTCGCAAGCAATTATAGAGTCTTACTCACATTTAAAACTAACAATATCGTTAAGTCTCATCCAAGGCTTTTTTGCTGTCCGAAATGAGCTGGCTGCAGGCCCTTTTTTAGCTATACTGACTGATCGAAGTGTATAGAATAACATACAGTCAAACTAAACCATTCGAATACTACCTGCTTCTCAAAGGTAACTTTGTTACTCAGAGCATCATTTTCCAACCCAGATTTGTCCCCACTAAAAGATCAGTCATGGTAGACAAGACTGTTTGCTTCCCCAACCAGGTAAGTTTTTAACACGATTCGTGTCTTCACTTTCTTTCCTCATACTCCTTTAAAAAACAAACCTTTGAAGTGTGGGCTTCCAGGCTTCCTTCTTGGGCGCTGTGAAGGACTGCGTAAGTTCTTTAATGATGTTCCGCATGGCTCTTATAAGTAATTCTAATATTTTCTCACTATAAAACAAGAGCTGACGACTATTCCCTAGAGAGATTAGTGGCTCTCTGTGTTCAGCTGCGACTACCCAATAAAAGGTTAGTCTTCTGCGTCTCATTTGTGCCTTTCACAAGATGGAATAATTACTGATCACTATTCGCTAGATTTCTTCGCCATTCCCGTTGTCTTCTGCACGCCAAGAACATTCACCCTTACGTCATGTTAGCCTTCTGCAGGTCCCATTTGCTCTTTTTTTGACATAGAATCTAATTGGTTTATTAGGATGCCTCATTCCACTACGACCGAGTTCTGCACTGAGCTCAACCTGCATGGTGTAATGAACCTATAATAGGTAGCTACAATGACTATCACCTTAGCCTAAATGGTATAAAAAGTGGTAACCAGAGGTAGTATGGTCTCGTATACTTGGTATACAAATAGCTGGTTAACCAAGGGCAATGCGTAGGGAATAGTGGAGTAGCCTCGGGCACTCTATAAGGCAGGGTAAGCTTTCAGGAGTAGCTTGGCATAAAGTTAAGAAATTTATGGGAACATTACACGGGGCTCCGAGACAACATTAGGTGTTGACAAGAGCACTTCTGAAGTGGTTACAGGCATAAGAGGACAAAGTTACCCTATCTTGGAAATTTGGCCATTATGCCCATGGACCCCAGTTACCCTACTGAGGAGTCCAAGCTACCATACCTTCACCAGCAAAGTCATCCTAGAACTTAGAGATCAATTGCCTCACATTCTACCGGCTCTTAGATGTTCATGGGTGCCAAAGCATCTGCACGGAGATGTCCGACGCCTGGGTAATGGTGGCCCGAACATGCTATTGAACTTGGGCGGGTTTATCTAACACCCTCCTCTGGCCCCAGCCTTGGGACAGGAGATCATTGGCAGACAGTTCCGTAGTTGCTCGTTTGCTAGTAAAAGGTGGTCATTGGAGCAGCTTCCGTAATACCGTATAAGTCATAACCGTCTATCGGACTGAACTTTGTTCGCAGGATATATAAGGGAAGTGTAGGTAACTGCCAAATATGGGATTACATATAAATGGTCCCTCTGGCACCTAGGAGTCTATTTTCGCCTACGGGTAGAATGATAGTCTTCCCAGAGGTACTTAGATAGTCCAAGGAGGCCTGTGTGCTTTCGGGACAATTACCTTAGTAATTAGGTGGAACCATCTCCCCATGATTTGTAGTATTACTATGGGTCGTCAGTCGACTCCAGACGTATGAGACTTATCACGGTAGAGTATGTTCCAAGAGGTTGGCTATGTGTAGCTCCCATAGAGTCAACCATCGGTTATATCAAACTGGGGAAGCTTGCATGTCAGATTATCCTCTTGAGCAGTTGAGTAGATTAAATGACGGACTGCATAGCTTGTATAGACGAAACTACCACTGGGCCAGTGAGTCTACCACCTAGGTATTGACTCCGGTTGTTGTCATGGCAGTTAGCCACTGGCATGACTTCAATAGGAAGAGTTTTTCCACCTCCGGTTATATTGCAGATGTAATGCAGAAACTCGTACCCTATTGACAGAGTTAAGCGTACTCGAGTTGGTCTGATACTTCCGGTAGGATAATTCCTGATGGAGAGTAGACCTCGGCCAGCTCTGAGCACAACAGGGTACTTGCACAAGGTCGGAGTAGTGGTTAATTTCAAAGGCTTAAATCTGATATCGACTTAAGTTTAAGCGTTTGGCATTCTACTTTGAGAACCAACTTTCCTCAAGAGAACTTCTTGAGTGAAGCTTTCAGCTTAATGATATTAAGTTTTACCATTTTGATTCATCTAGAATTATTTACTCTATCTTTATCTTCTACTTTGAGTTTTGGTGTGGTTGCAACCTTAGAGTTCACCTCTCTATACGGTGCCCCTGTTACAAGTGGTACTGGACGTACTGTGGCTGGAAGGAGACACCATGCCAGTTTCCAATTCATTCTCCAGAAGTGCCATGAGAGCAATATTGTCTCTCGCAGGCAGTCTCGTGACATTTTGTTGGGTCAAGTTAGGACGGAGCCCATCAGACACAGAACCCGCCAAAGCTTCAAAGCATAATTCAACTCGCTGGCAAATCGCCCATATCAGTCTTTTCACCTCACCCTGGATTCCGTTATCATTGATGTGCTTAAGAAGTCAGCCGAATCTCGTCAGAATGCCAGAATTAATTCTAATCATAGCAAGAGGAGGATTCAGAGGGCGCTGATGGTGCATGATGAGCAGAAAGGGCCGTTGCTCATCACCAACCGATCCTTCAGGAGGAGAGACCCATATAAATAATATGCATTGTGACGTTGGGTCCTGTCTCTGGGTAGGCTGGCCAGCTCCCATGGGTTATGCATAGCAATGCAACTCCAAACAAGAGTTTGCTGGCGATCCTTTGGCACTACACTGTACAGGAGCTCGGCGAAGCTGCCTGTGGGTACGTAGAGGATGGTGAGCACCGCCGGCAGTTCATTTGTAGTCTTTGTAAAGTTCAAGGCATGAATGTCACACCTGATACCGCTGACCAAATCGAATTCATCGACGACGATCAAGTCAATGCCTGGCTTCGTCTTTCCCATTGGACTACTCTCACTGTTGCTTGTTTCCTCCCCTGAGCCGCTGTTGCCCTACCTGGCTGTGGCAACCTTGTTTGTCCCAATACGCCTCTTGCTGTACACAATTGGGGCTATCTCGATCTGGGCCAATTCGACTTCCCCGAGTTCTACACCTAGCCAGATTCTTACTCTGATGTGCAGGATGATGTCGCGTGCCGTGCAAAGTGCAGAAAGGCCTTTCTTTCCCAGGTCTCATGCAGGCTGGCAGAAGAGAATTCATAGCAATGATCGCAAGGTCATTAGATTTCATGATCACTCCCGGGAACTGATCTTCTGCCCTTATGTGAAGCAGGAAGCTAGGTATATGGTCTATGATGCTGGATAAGATGTCCAAAACATTGCTCTTCCCTTAGGTGTCTAACCCACAGGTACGAGGTGCCTTAGATGGCAATGGAGGTGGGATTTTCTGAGGCTTGTTTGTGCCGGGTTCGGTCTTTGGGGGTTTCGAGTGATTCTTCTTTTGTTTCATTTGTTTTTCTTGCTTTGTTTCGCTCTTATCTGTTTCCAAATCTGGAGATTTCTGTGGCTTGTGTGTGCCTAGCTGTATCCTCTTTGCGCCTTCAGGTAGTTTTTCTTTTGTTTCACTGGCTCTCTTGTTTGGTTCTGCTTTCTCTCTCCTTCAGCTAATTGTTTTCCTAATCCTCTCTGCGCCACCATACAGCTTTCCTATTCTCTGAGCAATTGGGCAGCTCTTCTTTCTCCAGCCTTTCTTAGCTTTTTTTCGTTTCACCCCTAGTGCTTGATAATACTCTTCTTAATCCTGAAAGCGCTGTTGTACGGCTTTCCTATATCTTAGTTTGTAGTCTTAGATTTCAATCTTTTTAGTAGTCTTTTCTTCAGAATTAGTAGGTAGTGAAACAGTGTTTTTTTAAGACGCCAGACGTTACTTTTATCCTTGATCTTGTAGTATTCTCTATCAGCTAATCCTTTCGAAACAAAAAGTTATGTCCATCCAGGCAAGTGATACAGCCAGTAAATACAGTCCCGGCAATTCTGAATAGACAATCTCTAGCCGGCTTAGATTTAACGGTGCATGTCTTCTTTGAGACATTTGGAGGTTAAAAGGAATAGCAATGTCAGAGTACATACCCATGATTTACATGGACCTTGAGTCCTAGCAAATCTGTATCCTAAAATAAAGCTCCTTCGTCCCCAATTGTCTGCTGGGAATTTATTTATCCTTTCAAAGAGCTTTCAAGTATACATACTATTCCTCAAACCCCCTACAGATACTTCATATTAACATGCAACCATTGCTGGAAATACCAGTAGAGGTGAGTCAACCTTTGGAAAGCCAAGAAATCCCTGAAGCCTTAAATACAAGATTTTTGACGTCAGTAGCAGCAGTCTCCCAAGCTCAGGCATCAGCATTGAGATCTTCAGTATCCTTGGTAGAGGTGAGAACTCCGGTACCTAAAACACAACGATGAGTTAATTCATTTGTTGAGGAAGAGGAACTTACGGAGGTTGATGATAAGGATATTCCCAGAGGTCCCTAAAGGGCTGGAAAAAGTCCTTTGGAATTGATTCTTCAGGAAGAGGCACCTAGAGCAAGGAGCCGGTTGAGATTTGTAAGTGAATCTACTCAATGTACAATGAGATGCTTATAAGGAAGACTACGGAGGACTCCCCATCACCGGCTCTGAATCAACCTTCCCAGGGATATTCGTCTCAAGACCTGGCAGCACTATTACATTCAGACCATCTCAGTTCCAATTCATCTCACCTCTGACCCTATTTTCCCAGAACAGGACCGACCTTGGCAGTCCCCTTCTGGACCCAGTATAGTTAATCTGGACCTGCTGGCATCTGATATTGGCATCCAGGTCACCTCACCATCAACAAAAAGCAACTCCTTACATGGTGATGAAAAGATAGTCCTTGAGAATGCTGAAAATCTGATCTGGTATCACACCTAGTTTGTTAATCCCTTTGTGAAGCATGCTGAAAATGATACACTTCTGCAGGGCAATTGGGTAAAGGCAGCTACCAAGTTAGGTTGGAGAAATATAGAGATGAGAAAGGTGGCAATGACCTTTGTAAGTCTTCTAATTAACAAATAACATCTCATTTGAGACTTTGCAAAGCGAACCTGATTTAGCTAACTTGATTTATTAAGTTGAAAGCCAGGCAGTCTAGTCCCAGGCGACACCTGGTTTCCGAGACCAGGAGCACAATTCTGGACCTTTATGACATAGCTCATAAATCACTGACCGATGTAAAGGCAAAAATTACCTATTCGCTGGAAAATGATCGGTTTATGTACCATCCAAGTAAACTAGAGGTTAGTTTAACACCCATATAATCCCCGATGAGATGGCAAAGAACTTGTGCAGAGAGAAATGGGGGTTCTGATTTGCTGCCCTAGAGATAGCAAAACTCTTGTACCATAATTGGTTCAGGCGTGGGAAAATGCGGGAAAGGACTGATAAAATAGTCCTTACTCATTTTCACGATGTCCTGATATACCTTACTATGGCCTGTATGGATCATGCTTTGAAGGCCTGGAGTTCAGGATCATATATTCAACCTTCAGATTTCCTGGTTCAAACAACCCAAAGTTAGTGATTTCCAAGGAGCTCAAATACTCCCTTCCAAAGATTATCATACTAATTGGCAAATTTAGATGTTTCTCTTCAGCAGTGTGCAACCTGGCAAGGACTACTTCCCCAGGTGAGAACCAACCTGATTGACGACATGAAAAAAAGATTAAGCGAATGTTGCGGACCAGTGGATTTGTTCAGGATCAGGAGTATCGCGCTGCACTGAAGGACAAAGAAGCTGCAGAATATCTGTATTTGGAGGTTTCAGGGGATGGGGAGAGCAATGTAGAGGATATTAATTCAGATCTTGAAGCGGACAAAGCAGTTGAGGCACTTGAAGAGGGGTGGGATAGGGACAATTGATGTCTTATTGTGGATTTTATGTATTATTTAACTAAATTATATAATTTTTGTGTGAATTAATTTATTATTAATATACTACTTTGAGTTAGACTTTAATTGCATTTGTAAAATAATGAGGCTAAAGAAGGTTGAATTGGGCTGAGCGAAATTCACAGACATCCAGAATGGAGGCAAGAGTGAAGCGGAACTGCAAAGGAATATAGGAGCAGCATAATGGAGGTAGGCTCAAGAATCAAACTTGGGAGTCCAATGATGTGATCAAAACACAAGGGGTTAATTACACTGGGTAGTGGAGTAGTGAAGTAGGCGAATAGGGAAGAATTTCAAGCATCATGAAGGAGTAGACTGAATGTAATGCAAAAGCAACGAAGATCGTCAGACTGTTACTACATACGCGAAGAAAGTGTTGGGTAGAAATAGGTGGGACAGTGAGGGTAAGAAAGAAGGCGAGAGTGAACCCAGGATGGGAAAAGGGAGCAAGAGTACAGAGAGCGGTGTGTTTGGGCCGTTGAGAGGCTTGTAGGTTTTGTGAACATGGGTGAATGGCAGCAGGTGAAGGGTAGTGGGCAAATAGTGGTGATAAGCACAGAGGATATAGCTCATTTGGGCTGTTGGAAGTCAGGAATGAGTCGTGGGGCAGAGGTCCATACTGGAACACTTTGAGGTATAGGGGTTGATGCCGGATAAACTCTAGAGGAATTGTTGAAGCATAAAAGGACTATGCAATGGCGCGAATAGGATGTTGGGCCTCGCGAAAAGTCTGCATAGCAAAGCAATTACAGACGAAAAGAATCATGACCTATAACCCTTGACGTAATCAGGGGTTATAGAGCTATAGACTATCCGGACAACAACTTGACTTTTATAATTTTGCCCTCTATCCCCCACATGCCGCAGGAGGTATAGGGAGGAAATATGGACTTTTGCTCATGGGCAGGGTGGTGGGATTTGGGGACAGAGAGGGCAGGAGTATTGTCTTGCGTGATAAGTTTGATGTAATGGTTAGTAGTAAACTCGATGGTTGCAATGTGAGGCTTCTTGATTGCAGAGTTGATGGTGTTTCTGATGGTGACGTTGTTGGTGTTGTCAGGCAGTGTGGTGCCATTTGTCTAAATGACAATAGTACAGTCACATTTGGTCAAAAGAGAAGGGACTGCTTTCGTGCTTGTTGGAGGCATAGTGGTAGGGGCGGCAGATCCTCTGGCAGCTTTCTGGGCCAAGGAAAGGGTAGAGAGTGGTGCAACATCAGAAAAAAATTACCCTGCGTCAGATACGGCGCCGTTGCGTTCTGACGCACGCGACGTTGAATCTGCGTCCCCTGCGTTCTGTGTGTCGTGAGTTGCATCCCCTGCGTCCTGTGCGTCCTGAGTTGCGTCCTCTGCGTCCTGTGCATCCTGAGTTGCGTCCTCTGCATCCCCTGCGTCCTGTGTGTCCTGAGTTGCCTGGCAACGCCCAGTCAAATTCCATGCGTCCTGAGTTTCCTCGCAACGCCAGCTCACATCCCAAGCCACCCTGGTCGCGCTGCGAGCTTCTTTGTGTCAGGATGGGAGGTTGCCTCATAGCAGCATCCTGAATACCTCCAGGCGCCCGCCCATTCAAGTTACTTCGATCTACTAATGGATGCAGCCTATTATAGTGTCTTCGTTGCGTCGGCTGGCATCGGGAGTAGTAGCACTTTTTTTTTAAATCATGTCTTCCGCACACGGGTCATATACTACTGATCATCCGCCCTTGTAGTTTATGGATCTGGTGATTCTACTCTATAGCTTGTTTATTCATCGGTAGATTTCTTACTACTATACTAGCACTAGGTTCCTCCCTCAATCAATTCCCGGTGCAAAATAGCCTCGCAGATGCCTTCTGATATTCGGATCCCTTAATATACCTCGTTAAATCTTCGCAAATTGATACAGCTATTGACAATCCAGCGCCGATCCCCCTCTGGGATAAGGTGCGCCAGGCCGAGAATTGTCCCTATGTCAACTACAGTAAACTCCCGAGTATCCTCCTTCATTTGGACGGTAACAAGGCTATGTACGTCTGATATCCGCCCTGAGTTCACTGCGCTCACAAACTGAACACCAGCAAGGTGGCGCACTCGATCCTCACATCTGTAGTCTCTGATTTTGAAGAGTGCAACGAGTTTGGCTGGAAGACGGCCCTGGAGCCCACCATACATGTCTTCCGTTCCGGCCCCCAACGAAACCCAATCATTGCGACTCCCGTGGTTCCTAAAGTTGAGAGCCCCCGTGTATTGCGCACGGTGGATGTCGAATATTTCCGTTTCTTGGAACGCAAGTACTGGAATTTCTAGTTGTGTCAGTAGCTCCACTGGAAGTGATTCGAGTATCTCACGGTCCTCCGGAAGACGGCGCTTAGGCGGCAGATTATGCCGGCTGTATCGGATCAATCCACGACATATAAGTTGAATGGAAAACCCCAAAACCCGAGTAAAATCGGCCATGTTGGAAACATCATCCCTGCGTCCCTTCAGCATCCTCCTACGAATGTCAGGCGCTGTTGTGGTGCTAGTTGTGTCCAACTGTTCCACCATGTCGGAAGAGAGATCTGCACCGCAACGTCGCAGAGATTCCAGATTCAATAGTCTCATTCGGATGCCATGCTGTCGACTATAGCTCTGCACAATTTGCCGTGCGGTATCGTTTTTATTCGATTGCCGCCATCCAGCCGTGATTTGCGTCTTATGCGCTAGCTCGCCGAACTTGGTTGAATACATCGGAATATTGCCAAACTGGCATATATGATCACAAAGGTGACTGAGCAAATGCATCTGGATGAAGTTGAAATCCGATTCACAAAAGATCAAGTCCATACGTCGCTCTGTTTCTTCTTCCCTTTCTGCATCGCGCATCCGGAGCCGTTTCGAGTGTGCGTTGCGCCCCCTGGTCTTAGGCCTATCATGTCGCAGCTCCGTTCGTTGCTCATCGATATTCGCGCGTATGCGTTTAGTTACTTGAAACTCTAAAAAGATATCCTTCATCTTGTGAAACGTATCCAGATAGTCTTTGATATAGGTGATTGTTTCCGCTGAATGGCTTCAGTATTTTGCCATCATATTGAAATCGACCAGCGCCCTGACGCATCCCAGAGCACGCTTGAACGGTATGAGTTGGGCACTCCCAGGCTGACGCACTGCCACACCCAGAACGCCTAGAACACACCGCCCAAGGTTCCGCATCTCTTTCCCTTGCCACTGCGTAACCTCGCGGTAGGCTTTTTTGGGTACAAGGAATCCTGGGTAAGGCGGTAATGCCTTCCAAACTTCATCAAATGCCTCAAGTCGTCCGTGCTTTTTCAGAAAGCCCTGGATCCAGTCCATCATGTGCTTGAATAA
>Ga0307509_10000186_pt1 | contig 97375 bp, 112 predicted proteins | sample 10_EM_MG_FD_202245 | JGI IMG/M metagenome (GOLD analysis project Ga0307509, IMG submission 202245) | Populus trichocarpa ectomycorrhiza microbial communities from riparian zone in the Pacific Northwest, United States - 10_EM | ecosystem: Host-associated > Plants > Roots > Unclassified | place... | reverse complement strand
TTCTTGTGGGTTTCAATCAAATTTATTAGCCTGGCGCCCTCACCGAACACTTGGGATTATGTGAATTAGCAAGACAAGGAGTTGCAGTTAGAGCACGTCTCCCATGAACTTAGTGGCTCGAGCTCAGTGAATTGTGGGCTCCGGGAGGTAGAGGCGCAGCGGGGAGATTATCTTCCATTCCTCGGTTGACGAAAGAGAAAAGAAAAAATAGATTTATATATATACTGGGAGGAAACAGCTCCAATGCCCTGTCAACGGACTAAATTACTTAGTATGACTCTCACACTTCAACCCGGGAAAACTGCCTAAGAACCTAAGCCCAAATTCACAGTAGGGGCTAAGATGCGCGTGCTTAGACAATCTGCCATACAATTTTTTGATCACCCCTTCCCATCGACACGTACACTACCCAGTGCACTCACCGCACAAGAGCGCACTCAGGGTGTCATCCAAAATCGGTCTTCAAAGCAGAGGAGGCAAACGAGCATACTGGCTACGATTATTATTTTTGTTTTGAACTATAAAAGGTCCTAGATCAAGTAAAGTCTGAGGATAGAATTCCAGATTATAGTAGAAGATATAGTTTAAGATAGAGATAACGTCAATATTCCGTGATAAAGGATGGATTAACGGAGGAAGTTAACAAAATTACAGATACCAGTTAATGAGATTCAGTGGGCCCAACCTAAATAGGCTAGTCTATGATATACCTACGAGTACAGTAGAAAACATCCAATTGCGTATGCGAGGCGCCCGACCGCCCATCGTAGATCTAGCGAGTTCTTGCGCATTTACCCGCTTGAAGTTTGACTATTGAGATAAACCCTGACCCTATCAAAAATGCATCTCACAGAACTCTAGACACGCCTGACTGTTTGTTCAACATTTCACCCGCCCTAGGATGGTGTTCCTCAGCGCTACCAATATCATACCCCAACACACCACCTACCACAGTCAACAAACTTGGCTATTTGTCAACGGTAGAGGCCTTTTGCTATCTCAGAATGGCTTACCGTGTATCATATGTTCGAATAACATCGGTTTGTATCAAGCTTATCCCACCTTTCTTAACCCCAGATTCCCTCATACTCCTGATGATGAGCGCCCACCCAAGATTCCGATAGTCCGAGTCTTTGGAGCCACTGATACCGGTCAGAAAGTATGTGTGCACATCCATGGTGCCTTCCCATATCCCTATGTTGAATATTCTGAGAAAGGTTTGATGCCAGGAGACGGTAAAAATTTACTCTCGTTGCCGAGGAGCTTGTGGGAGCTGACCTTTCTATCCTAGTCCATAATTTCTTCACACGTTTTCGACGGGGTATTGATCGAGCTATGGAGTTATCCGCTAGACGCTCTATTCGGCCACAAGAGAGACCCCCCCGCTTTGTCGCTCATATATCCCTCGTCAAAGGTGTACCGTTCCACGGCCTTCATGTTGGATGGATGGATGTTTTATTGCAAGATATATCTGTTCAACCCACATATGAGGAGTCGGCTTCCGAAGATTTTACCGAACGGAGGCGTTTTAAGCAGGGTTTGCCAACCACATGAGGTTCACATTTAGCATCTCAGGTTTGTGTGCAATTTGCTTATTTTGTTGGAGAAGCAATGCTGAAGAGCTTTCATTTTCGTGTCAATTGTAGATTCAAGGGCCTACGCCGAAGAATAAATATGGTTTCAAGTTTTCTCGGAATGCAAAGTCAGATAATGTACAGCATGAGTTACAGCATATGAGTATTATGGGTTTGGAGCTTCATGGTGAGTGCTCTGGTATCTGTGGTCCAAAGACATATCAATCTAATACTTGTGGTGTAGTAAACACCGTCGGGGACTTTGTTCCGAACGCGGAGCGGGACCGGATCTAGTGCATATTCTGGTCTCTGAAGGGAATGGAAGAGGAGGATGAGGGTGGTGAGGCTCAGGAAATGTTCGTATCATCATCTAGCCTTAGGATGTCATACCCCATACTTGTGCAATTATTGACGGGCTTAGAACTCGTATCGGTATTATTGCCTTGGTGGATGAATACCATAACGATCCCAACCCTTGCCGGAGATTCCGCCGGGAGTGAAGGGCCGACGTCCAAAGTGAGGATTCGGAGCTCGACATGATAAACGCACTGATCGATACTGTGCAGACCCTCGATGGATACCTTCACTGGATGGGAGGTTAACTCCAGCTCTTGGGGCTACATTATCAAGCCTGTCTGCGGCGGCCTCTCCCATTTTAAAGATGGAAACCCACAGCAGATTCGGCAAAGAGTCCAATCTCTAGAGTCTTTATACTGACTCCACTATCAAGATTACCGGAAGACAGATGGTAAACATATGGCGAGCCGTGACCGCAGAGCTTAACTTGCTGGGTTACTCCATGGAAAATGTTGTGTTTCACTTATTGCATTAGAGGTTAGTGATATCCAGTGAAGCTGTCGTTACATCTCTCCTTAATAGCTAACAAAACTGGAGGATTTCGCACTATTCATTTAAAGTCTTGACTGGGTGGTATACCAGTAGGTCACCGTTACTGTTTAGGAAGGTCATCCATCATATGGCAAGGAAGGTGTAATTCGACTCGGATATTTTAGATCGGCAGGAGCTTATTACGCGGACGAGGTGAGTTTCGGTATGGGGCTCATCATTGGGTTGTGGAAAGCAGCTGACTTGAGCAAGCGAGTGCGCCTTCTCGGTATTGACTTCGCCTCTATCGATGGACGCGGTTCTCAGTTTAAGGTTGAATCTATGATGTTCCGAACAGCAAAACCAGAGTCCTTCATACTGGTTTCCCTGAGTAAAGCACAGGTAATTACGCTTAGGCATCCGAAGTTACCAAGTATACTGAACGGCTTTTAGGTTGGATAACAGAATGCACTTGAATGCCTTCCTCTGGTTATGGAGCCTTTCTCGAGGTTCTACGCCAGCCAGCCCAGTAGTCGTTCCGGGCTTTCAATCTCTATACCCATCCGTGTAGATTACACACAACCACTGCTACTCTACATTCTTGGGCAGAATAACCCCCGCAGCGCAGCGAGAATAAGATAGGCTTCACAAGACTTCATCGCCCTCCCCGACTTCTCGAACTTTGCGAGAACGATATTAATAGTAAGCCTCCCCCTCCCCCCCTCCCCTCTACAGCTCAAGGTTAATATCCGACAACGCACTAGTCACCCCAAGCGGAATAATGTACATCAGCCAAACCATCCGCAAATCCCTCCTTGCAAAAATGTTGACGGACATCCTCGACACCCACATTATGATGAAGAATGGCATGAAGCATGAGAAGAACAACAACAAAGCCCTCCAAAAGCTGCTAAACAGCCGTCAGCTCGCGCTAAAACTCATCGCAAACGTGACGTACAGGTACACCTCGGCCTCCCACACCGGGCGCATCCCATGCACTGAGATTGCCGACAGCATCGTCCAGACAGGCCGCAAAATCTTACAAAAGCCGCCCGCCTAATCCAAGAAGACCCAACACAGACAGTCTCATCATCCACCTAGAAGGCCGCACAAAAGACGAAGCCTTCCGCATCGGGGAAGAAATTGCCGCGAGGGTGACGGAGGCGAACCTGCAGCCCATCAAGCTAAAGTTCGAAAAGGTCTATCACCAGTACGAGTATCGCCAGCAGGTGGAGCCCGACTATGATGCAAAGGGGATTGAGACGGTCAGGAGCGATGAGATGCCCGCCGAGCAGATGATTGAAGAGGCTGCGCTCAAGATCCTGTTCAGAACCAAGGACTTGTCACGATAAGGCTTATTGGTAGAGCACAGAAAATTCCGGACCCCTGCTTTTTCACTCCCGGTAATAAACGACCATCTCTCCCATTGAAGCATTACGTCGCTTAAGACCAATTTAACTGATCTCCTTCTCGCCACTACCACCAAGCAATACCATATTGACTAAGCAATCCTTTTCACACCATAGTCCCCGCTTTGTAGAGATCACTATAGTGCTCCTTCTTTTACTTATTTTATTAGAAAGATTTAATAAAATAACAAAAACTAAATATGTGTAAAACTTAGTTCCTCCCGCTGCGTCCTCATTGTATTACACTAGCTATTTTTTCCTTTACTCTCTCGTGATTCATTGTTACCAATTACTGCCCTATAATAACTAGTAATTCCCCTCCGAATCCCTAGCCCCTTTCCTTAAAATTGAAAATTGCATGATATGATAGTCAGTTATCTAGGCTAAGAATGTGAAAATCCTTATTTCTTTCTCTGTTAATTCTTCGTTCTATAATAATATTATGATATACAGCCGCATTCGCAAAATTCTCATGCCCTTCCGAGTACCACTAGACATTGGAAGCGCTTCGCCAGCAGTCATCTCCTTCTATTATTTAGTAGAACAAATTGTGATAAGAGTTTACAATGTCCCTAGAGGCATATCCAAAATAGAGTTATCAAGTCTAGCTGGCCAGTTGTGAATAGGTATTGCTCTTGAGGTATAAGGAAAGGTATGATATAAGAACTTTTTTTTATCAAAATTTGTTCCCCTCGGGCTTTATATAGCACTAATATCTCGTCTGCCGGTATGAGAACTTTGCGAACGCGAGTGTATATTAACCCTGATTTGATTCCACAAGTCAGGTGATCTTCTAACCATATTTAAGAATCATGGCCAGTCAGTCGGTATCTTTCAACGAGGACAGACTTTCCCAAAAACGGTTGCCAGATAAGATACGATATTAATATCGTCAAGCTGATGCTATCGTGGCCATATACGTGTCTTTCTATATCTAATAGTCTTCCACCCCACTCTCCTCCCCCGTCCCTCATCTCTCCCGACAATTTCTCCTTTTCCTCGTCTCTCGTCTCACCCCACAATTTCTCCATCGATACCAACTTTGCGCTATTATTATTTACGCTTTTCTTTTCTCACTAGTCATTGTGATTCTATTTTCACTCCCGAGTCTCTAAGAATACAGAATGAGTATATTAGGTGGTGATTATGACATAGGGCCAGTGTTCTCAACCATCTGGGGGCCCGGCGAGGCCCCGCGGGGGCAGTGCCAACAGCCCCGGACGAGACGGGACGGGACGGCTAGCTGTAGTCCGTCCCGTCCGCTCTAAGGGCAGGACTGCCGTCTTTGGGTAGGACGGCGGGCCCTACAGGGTGAGACATGTTAGAGCAGGGCAGGGGGGATGGACGGCCTGGGACGGCCGGGGACAAGTGAGGACGGCCGGGAATGAGTGAGGACGGCCGGGGACTGTGGGGGACGGCCGGGGACGGGGTAGTGTTCGAAAAATACGGTATGTTACCGTACCTTACATGGTTGATACTATATGGTAAATTACGTAAATTACACTAGGCAGATAAAATACCGGAAAACAGCCTCTCCCACCCACCTTAGATCCTGATGTTAGGTAATCCTGTCTTCCGCCCTCTGTGTTTATGTCAAGCCGAAGCAACCCAACACATGAAAGATCAGCTAGGTTAAGGTTCTTGGCTATGACATGAGTATCGCACTAAGATCCAAGATCATGAAAGGGAATTTTATGACAGTCGGCAAACGGCAGCCCGGTAAGTTTACTGTACGTTACCATACGTTACCATATTGTATCGTATGGTAACTTACCGTACCTTACAATTCGAACCCTATTTGGAACAGCAACAGGAACCTTAGCACTGTTACCAGGTAACCTATCATATGCTGTTTTGATAATACCAAATAAGGTCAGCTGACAAATACTGCGCTAAAATTAAATTCAAAAGCACACAAGCAACGCCACCCAACCCATCCTCTCCCCACCACTCCAGCTTCTCACAAACTTAAAAATCCGCAGCCTTTAATACTGATACCACGTAACTGGTATTTTTCCTTCCTCATTTACCACCAATTACCAGAAACAATGTCCGCCTCATCCAGCCCACAAGCGGATTTCTCTCCCACCTCGACTAGGTTCCCAATGCCCTCCGGTGAGCCCTTCTCTCCGACCTTGTCTTCTTCCCCGACCCCAGAGCCCTTCTCTCCGACCTTGTCTGTGTACCCAACCCTCGAGCTTTGTGGACCACTCGACATGCACTATTATCTTACCGAAGGGCTCGAAGGAGTAGAACACCAAAAATACCATCGAGGAGCCACATTTACACAAGCCGTTGATGATAGAGCCCGCGAAGTTGCAGGCAACTCATCAGGTGGACAATACATTGTGTTTTCCTCAGTGCAGCAAAAAGATCTTGCGTCTATCAACCGGATTCGCGACACCCATTACAAAGGACTCCGTTTCCTCTACCTCCATGATGAAGAGACCCTTATTGTCAGAGGGATGTTCCACGCACTACCTGGATTAGTCACTGCGCGGTTCATACAAATCCTGAAGATGAAGATGGCAATGATGAGAGTGAATGATGTGCTGATTAATGTGGGCGGCGCGAGTTTTAAAGGAAGAAATAGTTCTAAAGAAGCCTATTGTGGGTTGAAACCTGGACCGCCCCGCCCCCGTATGATCGATTGGCCAACCCTTGTCTTTGAGTGCGGAGTTTTAAAATCCAAGAGACGCTTGACTGCTGATGCCTGCTGGTGGCTTGAGAATTCCCATGAGGAGGTAAAAATTGTTCTTGTCATCAAAGCCTCCGAAGAGGACAGAAAAGTAAAGATTGAGCAATGGGAAATGGACACCGGGCCACACACACAGGCTACTCAACACCACCCCGATCGCAGCAGAACAATCCTAAAAAGGACCCAGAAAGTTACTATCTTTGTGCTTCCTGGTTCCAGAGCTGTTGCTACGGCTCCCTTTAGTCTTAACTTCAGCAAAATCTTCCTTCGTAACCCCAACCGCACCAGAGGTGAAGAGGATATCATTCTCAGCAAAGTAGATCTTCAAGATATTGCTATTCATGTCTGGGATGGTTGGCAATAAGGATTGTGCGCAATAAGACAATCTTTCAAAGCGAAAACTGTAAGTCAACCTTGACCCACTATTGCTTAAAATTGCATTCAAGGCTTATTATGTCAGCTGCTTTAGGAGAAGAGGGGGGGTGACTTGTGGGTGGGTCGTAGGGTAGACAAACGGGTTGGACATGGGCTATTTAACTCTTGAGGGGGGAGAAGGAGGAACTAAGGGAGGTTTGGGAGCATTCATATTTAGCTTCTTTTTCTCTTGTACACTAGTATCTCAGTTGCGATAAAACCTTTGCATCACTGTACTGTAGAATTTCATGAAAGTCAGAATCGTGCAACTGATGATTTTCTTTAACCCACTCAATGGCCGCTGGGTATCCAGTCGCACCCCACTGTCCCAGACTTCGCTCTACCGGACCTTTCTCTGTCCCCAATAATTTTTGGAGATTTATTCAGGTTCCATACAAATACACCTCATTGCCCCAGATTTTGCATGTTTCCAGACTTGATGGAAATATGAAAGTTTCTAACCCCTGCTCCCATAGAGAATATATTCGCCATCCTGGATATCTCTCTTCTATCAGCCTAATTTGACTACAATTTTATTACAGCTGCTGAAAGGCATGATCGATAGAGATAGTGTGGACAGAACTTCACTGAGGGCGAAAATAAGAGCGAGATTCAATGGAAAATGAGAGTTGTGTTAAGACCAGTTTCATTGGTTTTATTTACTGTATAGAAAGAACTTATTGAGTTCAGTTGAGAGAAAAGAAAAAGCAAAAACAAAAAGAGCACAAAAAAGCAAAAACAAAAAAAGAACACAAAGAAGCTACGGTAAGTGAGCCCTATAGCCAGTCGCATGTCTAATCACTCAAGAGTACCACTCCAGATATGTCTGGCAAGGACCTGAAGTGCCTCCTCCCCGATGGCAATATCAGCCTCCGCATTTTCAGGGTCGCGAAGGAAGAACTTTCTAAAATCTATCGTGAGTGGTCCGGTGGCGAGGATTTGGGGGTTACGTTTGATATTAAGCCATTGGGTCATCTTGGGACCCACATCAGGGGGGTTCGGGGTGTTTCTGGTCACCCGATGGGTTATTGGCCCCCATTGCCACTCCTCTATCCTAATCTTTCTACTACCATACACCTTGATCAGGATCACAATTTTCACCTCTTGGTTAGAGTTATCCAACCACCACCCCGTGTCTCTCCTCAACTTCTTCAACGACTGCGAAACTCCACACTCTACAGTAAGCGTTGGCCAGTCATTTTTGTTGGGGCGAATCAGCTTGGGTTCAAAGGATGCATCGGGCTCCTTCCCACATTCTCTGCCTTCAAACCGTGAATCACGCAACAACAAAATTTCAGAAGACAGTCCCATATTCTCAACTTTTTTATTTATGATATCCTCGAAGTGCGAGGTGAATGCTCCGTGAGTCACACCAACCATAATTAGATGATGCTTGTGGCAAAAGGTGTGGTGGGGTTCTTGGTGAAGGAGGACCTGGAAAATGCCGTGTACAGAGGGTTGTCAGTAAGTGAGGCAAATTCGAGTTTTTACTGGCCGAAATTATGTGTGTGTAAATAGAGGAACAGCCAATCTTGGCTAGAAAATTCGTGGGGAAAAAAAGTCAGGTGAACTCTTTGCACAATCGTACTCGATATTCGACTCTTTGGTTGGTCGATTGGTCTATGAGCGAACCAGAACAGGTTCGCCTCACTTGCCCCCCCTGTACCGGCCTGGAGCAAAAAAGCGATTGGAAAAAAAGCTAAGCCCTCATCTGACCAGAATTAGCCATAGGTCACATGGACCGTGGCTAGAGAGAATCCACGCTAAATAACCCTTCCCTTATTCACATCATCTATGACTAATTTCGACGAGATGAGTAATGCCCAGCCACTAGTGTTTGACAAATACCGTACGTTACCTTACCTTACACAGTTGATACTATATGGTAAATTACGTAAATTACACTAGGCAGATAAAATACCGGAAAACGGCCTCTCCCACCTTAGATTCTGATGTTAGGTAATCCTGTCTTCCGCCCTCTGTGTTTATGTCAAGCCGAAGCAACAACACACAAAAGATCAGCTAGGTTAAGGTATTCTTGGCTATGACATGAGTATCGCACTAAGATCCAAGATCATGATAGGAAACTTTATGAGGGTCGGCAAACGGCGCCCAGTAAGTTTACCGTACGTTACCGTACCTTACAATTCGAACCCTAGGACGGGGCGAGTGATGTCTCATGATATCAACCTGGCTGGTACCGAAGGTCCAAGCACTAGGACTATTCCCCTACAGTCCCTCCGGTCCTTACCCTCCCGGGCGTAGTCCGTCCTGGCACCCCAAAAAAGACGGACTACAAGCCATAGTCCGTCCCGTCCTCTCCCGAATACGGACGGACTGGACGGTTGGGAACACTGCGTAGGGCTGGGGACACAAGGAGGGATTCGGGTCGGTGGAGATAGAGGTGGTACTAGCTTCCTATTACCTAGGTCGATATACAGAACCCGTCATGCTTCTGCAATCAGCCAGAGTGTTCCACCGAAATTGCTTGGGAAGCGACCCACCCCCCAAACCAAACCTCCACGTCCAAAACTATTTATCCCAAAATCTCCTCCTATCCCAATCCATCACCGAGCAAAAGACCCAATGGACGATAATAAACTCTCCGAACTGACCCATTCCCCAAGCTATCCCAGGCGTTTGATTAAGCAACCACGCCCTTTGAGTGCCCTAAGCCCAGAAGAAATCTTTAAGCTTCAAGATACATTTGAGGGTCAGCTGAAGTTGAACAGAATTTCCTCGGAGGAAGTGAGCAAATGGGAGAGGGAGCATCCCGGAGTAATAGAAAACGAGATGATCCGGCAAGAATACAACTTCCTCAATGAAACATTTATTATTAAATGTTCTCCTCTCCCCACCCATGAGGCACTGGCCCAGTTTTTCACCAAGAGCCTTTTCGGATCCCTGATCGAGCGGTTTGGGGCGGAGGAGGGAGGAGATTTAATGAGGGTTGGTTCCGGAATGAGTATGTTATCTAATCACTCTTCTTATTATTACATATCTAATAGTATCTAGGCTTCAAAGGTTTTAGCGGACATTTTTGTGGGAAATCAAGTAAGATTCCCGATGCTTATGCTATGCTGCCTGGTGCGGATTTTCCAATAGTGGTATGCGAGGATGGGTGGAGCGAAAAGTTTGAAGCTTTGCTGGATGATGCACGGTTATGGCTGTTACATACCAACGGACAGACACGGGCTGTGGTTTTAGTTTCATTTACAGAAAACTATGCCGGGGGTTCACTGGAGGGGGGGAACAACGGGCCGGAAGTAGAGAAAGATATACCGGAGGTGGGAGAAGGGAAGACCGTGATAGGGGTAGAGGATGACGAGCAGAGGGGTGGTGGTGAGAAAGATGCTGAGGAACCGGTGACCTTAAGTGAGGAACAGATGGTCGTGGAGAGTATTAGTGAAGCCACCGGATACCGCTCCCTAGCTACGGGATTACTGGACTTGAACCGCCAGGGGAAGTTGAAGGAGCCCTTGGTTGGCACTCTCGGGGCCACAGTGCACGTTTACAAAGCGTGCGAGGACGGGAAAGAGATTAAGGAGTCGTTTATGGCCACCCTACTACCACCACCGGAAGGGGACTTGGAGGAAGAAGAAATATCTGGATTTGGGGTAGAATTGGTGGATCTCTTAGGAGACAATGTTCCAAAGGGTCATGACCCTAAAAGTAAGGTCATGTTTAGTTTAAAGAAGCTTGGAGAATTCGTCAGAACCTCACTGCCACAAACCTAGAAGATCAGATCATATGCCCGGGCAGTGAAGCTTCTTAGTGCAGCTGGGGTGTGGGAGGAGAGGGAAACCTGGGCGCAAAGTAAGAGAAGACGACAAGGATAGTAAAGAAGGAGCGGCGTGTCCATGCAATTGGGGTGGAAGTGCGGATGTATTTATTTTTTAACTTGTTTTCCATTCCGGGCCTATGCTCGCGTTTTAGGCCATTCCTGAATAAATGCAAAGTCCTCCTCCGCCTTGACTTCCCTCCCCGTTATTATATCATACCTCAATCACTTTGAGGAGGAGAATATAGGGTAATATACTCTCTTTATTGCTGCTTCCTTACGGTGCTAGTAGTGGTGCCGTGTGGAAGGGGTGTGGGCTATACCTTTGTTTGCAGTAGTGGGTATCATACTAGTGTTTATCTACAGGGGAGATTGCAGAACGGCAACCTGGAGCAAGCATCCACGCCCAGGGTGCTAAAAACCACCAAACCTTCCACAATCCCCAAATCCCAAAGTCTCCAGAGATCGAGAAGGGACCTAAATCTCAAAATAATGGATTTCTCAGCCACCTCCTATCCCTATTCTCTCCCTGCCTCCTCCTTCACGATACCCCTCAAGCTCAGGGACTAAGCCTCAGCCCTCACGCAAACACTGCTACCACAAAAATCAGGAGGGAGATTGGGTCCAGAATTAGGGATGTTGTCTTTGCACTTGCATTGTGTCACAATGTTACCCTCACTACTGCTACCAACGAATGTGGCTCGGAGGCTACGGTTACGTATCAGGCATCAAGTCCAGATGAGATTGTTATTGTGCAGCCGGCCGAAAGGGTTGGGCTGCGTCTGTCGGACAGTGATCACAAAGGGATGAAAATACAAAGTGTCGGTACTGGAAAGGTTATGGGTTGCGTCGAGGTATTGGAAGTCTTCCCATTCATGAGTGAGGGGAAGAGAATAGGAGCTATCGTCCAATTTATGGCTAAGTAAAAAGAGCAAGGAGCAGGATTCCCCTGGTGGCAGTACAGAGGAAGGAAACTCTAATGCTGGAGACATCCGGTTCTATCAGAAGGGGGCATGTACCATCATGTCTTCAATTGTCCAGACTACTGACCGGCTAGATGGGTATGCGGTAATATAGGCAGGGCGGGACTAGGGGCCTTATTTGTTGGAAGAAAGAAGTTGTCCATCCAACGCTACAAGGAATTCTCTATGAGGCAGAAATCCGTGTCGCTCGTTAATACCGACAAGGAGATGGGCAAGGACGTGGCGGATAATCTTCAGGATGACTTGGAGCTTTGGGGAGTGAAAGGTCTCGAGAATCGGCTGAAAAAGAATGTTAAGCCGAGTTTAGAGCTTCTCAGGAATGCGGGAATCAAGATTTGGATACCGGGGGATAAAGTGGAGACAGCAAGATGTGCTGCTGCTAGCGTAAAGTTGGTTTCAAAGGGACGATATGGCACATCATTGCCAATCGTATGCCCACTCCTACATTATTTTTGCCTCCAGGCTGTACTAACTCGTGTGCGGCTACGTAGTAAAACGAAAAGACCATGGCTACAATGCTCTGAAATTCCTCCGCAACAAGACTGACTCCTGTCTCCTCATCGACGGCGAATCCCTTGCGCTCTTCCTAGACACGTGCCACTCCGAATTCATATTTTTCACCGTACAACTCCCGGGAGTAATCGCCTTCTGTTGCACCCCCCAAAAAAAGAAACGCTGACATAGCCCGGCTCATCGGTTCCTTCACTAAGAAACACATGCTGCATCGGCGACGGTGAGCACGACATCTCCATGATCCAAGCGGCAGAAGTAGGCGTCGGTATAATCGGCAAGGAAGGCCATCGGACTAGTCTAACGGCGAACCTTAGTATCGAGAAAGTCTGTCATCTAACAAAACCACTCATATGGCATGGAATAAACTCATACAAACGAGGCGCAAAGCTTGCGAAATTTCCTATCCACAGGCGTCTTATGATCAGCGTTTGCTAGACTATGCTTAGTATTGCTTCGAGGTTTGAGCCAATTGGCTTGTATAGAGGGTGGCCGCTTGTCGGGTCTACCGGCATTTATACCACGGCATGGCGTTCGGGCTGGTGCTGGATAGGAATGTAGACGAGTGTCTGGCGAATCTTCATCCTTCTCCAGAACTTTATAAGGAACTTACGGAAGGGCGATCGTTGAGTTATCGGGCGGTTTATTTTTTTGTTAGGGCGCTTGTTATGATCTATCACGGTCTGTCTTTCCTTCTGATAATTACCGCTGACCGGCAGAGTACTTATGAAAACACATAGGAGAGATAATCCAAAGCCCCTCCCAAATACTCGTCGACCTCAACTATTTCAATTGCATGGCATCTCTGTGAGTTTCACAGTACTGGTATCAAATGAACTTATACCGGTGGCCCTAAAAATCGCAACTTGGTAGTTCCCCCTCGCCTCTTCTCCCCATTCTTTTCCCATCCCCTTCCCTCTCCTAGCTAACACTAGGAACAGGCACATATGAATGATATTCGCAGAACTACACACAGCCCTCTTCTTTGCTTCAATCCACTTCCCGGGTGAGTACTTTGACCTCAAGTACGCCCTTTCACGAGCCTTCTTGTTACACGTCGCGGTCATCGGGAAGATCAGCCTTGTGTCTCTCTGGGTCGGGGGGACAGTTAAGAGGAGGTTGGGATGGCTGAGCTATGCTAAGGTTCAGGGAGTTTTGATTTTGAGTTGTAGTTGCATTGGTTGGGTGTTCTGTCTTGTTTTGTTTCCGGTGGTAGTGGGGATGCAAATCAAGGGGGATTTAATTCACCGAGTAGCCCGGTGAGGTATTTGTGTGTTTTTTGTGATTTTGTATGCCAGCTTTCTTCTTCCCTTTTTTTCTCTTTTATTGTGTGGGTTTCTTCTACTATAATTAGGGTTAGCGGACAGTGCGGGTTATGAATACCTTTTACACTATAGAGTTTATATTGAAAATAATATCAGTCCATTCAATATTACCATATCGTATTACAGTCATTCGGTGCACTGGGTCTATGGTAATTATGAATGTCAGCGAGAGTTTGTAATACCAAGTATCTCTTGCTCTCCTTGAGACCGAAGAGCAGGGGACATCCCCGACACATTATATCCCTACCACCTCAGCAGTGACAGTGTGTGTGAATAGAAAAGACCAGATTCAAGTTCCTCTTTTACATCACCCTGCTAGTCTTAGTAATCTTGTTTATATTTTGGGGCAGAGCTCAGTATTATATTGATATTGGATTTTTGGATTTTTTTTATATGTGTTTCAGATGGGAAAGAGCAGGTAATCCGGTTATGCTAGGATAGAAATAATGCGCAGGCAGGAACTTAATTTATTATGATGGGGGAAATTGCCCTAAAAATCACGGGATACACAGAGGGTATTTTCCCCTTTGTTCTCCTTCCCTTTTCGAGATTTGCTCAGTAGTAGTAGTTTGGTCTCAGTTTCTTGAGTGGCAAGCACTTATTCCTTAGCTAATACTTGTGCCCTCAACTGAGAGGAGTTTTACTCTTAGAATTACTGTAATTCTTTAGTTAGCCACCAAAAGAGTCTTAGTTTTAGCTAAGTTGCCAAATTTAGTGGTTGGAAATATAGAGTATATTATCACAGATGTATTGTGTTTGAGGCGACAGCGGCAACATGGATATCACGCTGAAGGAGGTGATCTCCGGCCAGAGAGAGAGCTCGGTGGTGTGACTAGTTTCTGAGAAGTTTACAGAGAAGCAAGAGCGGACAGCCCTGGTTTTGCGAATAGTAGTCATTTAGCACAGGACGCAATTTCCCTGCTCTCGTCCTTGCATATGTAGCAAGAACATGATGTTTCTAATAAAGGTTAGATTAAAGTACATGGGGCTTCAACCCTTTCAGGCTGAGGGTACTGGAAGTTGGACTACAGATGGTTGTTAATCTAGTGCTTGCTACGAAGATGGCCAGAAAAGTGTAGTAGTCATAATAGCAGCCCAGAGGCAATCGCTTAGATTGAACAGCTAAATTCCAAAGAATCTTTTGGTACAGCCAGAGATTCAGGTCCTGAAGGCAGGTTTCGGTATAGAGAACTATCAAAAAAGTAAAGTACCTAGTTTTTGAAATTTATAATAGCAGGGTGACAACAGGAGTCCCTAATCCTACCAGTAAGACTGCAAATCAAAGATACCAACTTTCTCATCACAGCCAGTCACTCGACTATTACCAGCTGCCGGTAACTCTATCTCCTAGTAGGGTTCAGAGCTTAAAATAAGGTAAGTTTGCAGAGGCTTATCAAACAATACCGGAACCTCAAATTTTCACTTCCAGAAAAAGAATAAGTATTTTGATTGAGTTGAATACTGCATTGATGCATCTGGGCAGCAGGGGTAAATGATTTTACATTGGTTTATGTACGAGCAGACAGGTATAGCTAATACATGAAGGGGAAATGAACAAAGAAATAAAGGATAAGGGGGGAAATAAATAAGTGGGAACAGGAGAAGGGGGGAACTGGGAATAGCCAACAGCGAACAGCAGAAGAGCAAAGAGAGGAAGAGAGAAAAGCGAAGAGTGGAAGAGAGAAAAGCGAAGAGTGGAAGAGCTGAAGAGCTGAAAAGTGGAAGAGCAGAAGAGCGGAAGAGCGGAACAGAGGAAGGGGAACAGCAGAACGGTGAAACAGGGAACAGGGGAACTGTAAAACTGTAAAACTGCGAAATAGGAAAAAGGCTAGACAGGGAAACTGTATAACCGGGGAATATCATACTGGAATGGTAGAGTAGAAAACGACTAAATTAGCATATTATTAGTAAAAAAAAATCAAAGCTCATATCAAAAGTTGAAATCTACTTACCAAATCCAAAGCACCACCTAACCCAAAGTATTTTTCCCAGCCTTGTATCTGAGAAACACTGTCTCCAACGCAAACCGGGAGCTAATCGGCCACCTCCTCTCCTCCTCTTTATCCTTACCCCTATTCTCCGGCCCCCAGGTAGAGCCCCATATGTCCGCCTTATCCAATCCCCCCATCACATCATCTATCCTGCTCACCAAGTCCTGAACAATTGAACAATCCTTGTGCTCCTTATTCCAGCCCACAACACATGGAAGACTCTTGATTGACTTTGCCAAGCCGTCAACTGAAATCCCTTTATATGGGAATTGTGGTCGAGGAAATATTCCGATAGTGAAATGATGCTTTCCCAGCGATCCAAGAATAGCCAAATCGCAGGCAGAAACATTTTGACTCCCCTTAGAAAGATTCTTTATCTTAGTATGCAATTTGCATTTTATACCCGGGGTGCAGTACAGGTTTTCAAAATCCTCCGCCACTGAAAGAAGTGACTCGATCAGAGTGACTCTAACTTCAGTAATTAAATCTGGTATTATATTAGCTAGAACTGCACATAGAATTAAAGGTTAGGAAGGAAGGATATCATACCACGAACCCGGTCCGGAAGTAGACCAAAACCCCACTCTGCCTCCTCCCCTCCCCCTCTCTCCTCTATCTTCCCCTTTACTCCACGATCGCCATCATCAAGGCCAATACTCTCAACAATCATTCTCCTACACTCCTTCTCAAAGCCATCTCTATCACCAAATACGTGCATCACGAACAACCCTCTTCCTCCGCTACCTGCCCCCCACTTTAGCCAGACCTCCTTCCACGGCCCCAGTGCCGTCTCAAAACTGTACTTGTATGCCACAACAGCAATATCATAAAGTACTTCCTTGCCAATATTTGTGTCTACACACTCATGTCGAAGGTGTAGCACACAGAGTACCGCCTCCAACGCCACCAGAGAGTCATTCGAGAAGGTTATTTCAATTAGGTCTTGAATATTCCGCCCAGTGCAAAAAAACATTTGTTCAAATACCGGGGATGCGATCGATAACACTTTAGTTGATATTAAAAGTTTAACCGTAGTTGGGGGCAAGATGGCTACCACATCGCCATTAGGATCTATCTCTTTTCCTTTCGCATTCTGCCTAAGTTTCGCCGGTAGGATAGTAGCGGTTTCTGCAGTCGTTGGAACCTGGATCAAACTAGATGCCGAGGCCTCTGAGGTCCATGCAGACTCGGAAACTAAAGTAGGCCCCGAGCCAACAGTTGAGATAGATTGTACGGTGGACCCTGAGGCAGTAGAGGACGAAGAGGTGACTCGGACAGCATGGACCTCTCCGGGAAGGTCAATTGTTCTTCTGATTGTTCTCCCGATTGAATCCATCAGGTATATGTTGCTGAGTCTGAGAGAGTTGATAAAAAGCGAGGCAAAAGCTGTCGAAGTGTAGAAAAAAATAATAGGGTGATACCTGTAAGAAAAGAGGTTGATATGAAGACGGAAGAAGAAAAGAATTTGATGTTCAGAAGAAAGGAAAGAAAAAAGACACGAATGCAGAGTGAGGGTGACTCATGTGACTGCAGGATAGCAGCTGCACGTACGAAGCGAAGTCAAGCTCCCGGTACTATGATATTATTGACAGTCATGGGTTCTTTGCTAGATGGAAAACCTAGAAGTCTAAACTCACGGCGGGGGTGATATCGGGAACACAGATACACTGGGCGAGTATGCTTCAGTACAAACAAAGATACAACCCTTCCTGGTACCTTTTCTCCTTCTATTACACTCATTTGGTTCACTCAGAATGACGTCAAACATCAATTCTAGTTTCTACATCTACTGTGTGCACTTCTTCCCGACACCGCCCCGGAACCGACATCCTCGCCGCGAGTTTACTTTCTTACCCAAGAAACCTTCTCGCTATTTATAACAACTGTATTGGCAATGTCTCGTTTCTTCCTACAAAACCCACCAATCAGGCCTGTTTGGTTGGACTGCCAGGTATCCAAACCTTTATGGCCCAGTATAGCTAGCTATTGGTTTTCATGTCACTAGTAAAATGCTTAGTATTTCCAAAATCAGTTGATTGAAGATTTCTACTAGATATATACACACTTCGATCGAAGAAAAAACCCAAAAGGGAACAGCTCACGCCCCATTAACCGTGAGAATCCGATCTATACCACAGTACACCTTACATCTAGCATCAGTCCATCATCCCTATGGACCATCACTCATCAATAAGGTGCATCAAGTAAGTTTATAAACCCTACCTGTATTTCCCGAAAACAATGGAAATGGGTGATGGATACGGGGAGGGAGGTGGAGTAGTGTTGTTTTTCTGTGGTTTTCATACGGTTTTTCTTACTTTCTTCAAACAACTATTACTTTTTTTTCTGAATAGGGTATTCTTTACTTTTCTTTCACTTTCTTTTACAGGGGGACCCTAGAATTTTTTTCTTTTTTTTCTTTTTCTCATCACTTCTGCTTTTTCTAAAATGTAGTATGATATCATATAAGATGGGGGATTCCTATTTATTTTCTCCGTATAGTAAAGAGGATATTTGGAGGGAAGAGGAAGTATCTTGTTTACGTTTGTCTACCGATAAAGCGATGCACAATGCACGATGCACGATAATTGCTGAATTAGTTGTATTTTTTTTGAGATCGGAGGGGTTTCATTTTCATTAACTGTCGTGCGCCGTGTACGAATTACAGTAATTCAGGTTATCTGCGCGGAACAAACGTCAAAAAACTCTCGCCTGCATTGAAGCCTTTGCCTTTGATCTGCCTATGAGATCTTAGGTGGGTATTATCAAGAGTTTATTACTATGTATCCCTTTGCTCCTGGGGTGCCACGAAAAAAAAAGAATCGCCTTCCCAAGCATGCTCATGCGGCATCACTCGACAGGAAATAAACAAGCGAAAGTGTCCAGGTGGGGGAGTGATTCTATATGATTGGGCCATGAGCCTCGCCTAGCAGTGCGGCCATGATATTCCGAGATCATCGGTCTCACAAATCCCATCCCCATCCCAGCGCCATCCATCAATTCTTCCATCGATCATCATCATCATCATTATCATCATGGTCCATCTCCCTCCCTCCCTCCCTCCGTCCATGCATGCATCCATCCATCCATGGGCGTTCTACCAACTATATACTGGAATCCATCCATTCGACCACCCAGAAAAGAAAATAAAATAAAAAGAGAGACCCACCGGTAACTGTACCCCACAATGCAGGAGATCACAAGGTTAAAAAAAATATTATTTTTTATTCTTTCCCGACCCCCTCTTCGCCCCCCGCCCCCTTTTCCTCAACTGCACAGGACTTGCTTAAATACTCGTCGTATCATATGAGTACAGTTGTCACAAAGTGGCGTGAAATCTTGGCAAGTCCGGTCGCAAAAAGTTGTTTGCTGGTGGCGAATCATTGATGGGATGGCGGTGGTGTTGGGATGTGGGGCCGTATCAGGTAAGTTATTGGGAAAGGGAGGTTGGTTGCGGAGTTCACCCGGGCGCTTAAGCTAAGGGAGGGGAGGGGAGGGGGAAGGTACATACTCGTACTGTGAACATAAGGGAAAAAAAATACTATTTCATTGTGTTTGTAAAAGGGGTTAAGTTAGTTGGGCACCCCCCCTTGTTCGCGCTTAACTTACAGTAAGATGTATTGCGACACTTTGTGATATCACATTTGGTGGTGGGGTATCCACTCAGAGGCTTACAGTACGGTATTTGGTGATGGCTTTTTTTAAGTTAGACTAGGTCTTGGGTTGCGGCGATGGGTTGTAGGGTATTTCCTGTAGATCATTTTTGTCTTTCTTTATCGGGCTTTTTTACGTTAACTTTGTCTGTCCGTTGTTTTTTGCCTTTCAATTGTACTGTTTTTTTAGTATGGTTGAGTGGGGGTTGTAGTGTCATACTTCTTTTGTGATAGGTTTTGGCCCCAGTTACTGGAAGTATGATATTTCTAGTGGCAGGAGAGGAAACATATGCCCTGGCGGGGTCTCCTTACCTCAGATATCCCGTTTCAGGACTTTTTCACCATCAGCATTCAGAAGTTGAAAGAAGTCTTTCATTTGGAGTGCTGAAAGTGCACATATTTTAGATTAGTTATTGCTGGTTTAACCGGAATGATGGTTCAATAATAGTACTTTTGATAACTCTGAGCATATGCTGCTTGCATGAAACGTAGCAAGATTATTTTAGATTTTCTACTATGATAGTGTTGTGAGATACATACTGTATGATCTGGCGAAAAGTCAGACTGGAGCTAAAGAGAAACTAAGGCAACCAGCCAAATGGAGGGCGCAAAGAAGACGAATTCGCCACAGTTTGAAAATATGGACTACGTTGGTTGAGCAGGTCAAGAAAATTCTCAGTAGGGGATAGAGTGACTTGATAGGGACTTGATAGGAATGCTTCCTTCCTGTACTTAGTACGAAATCTGATATTAATATCGTTAATCCGACTTTTGCCAAATTATACGGTAATACTCAGACTGTAGTAAGTATATTTGTTTTAATTGAAGTTATTTGTGTTAGTATGGCTGATACCCCCAACCTTGGTTCCAAGATAGATGGCACATTTCAGATACTCTGGTTGGACAAGTCTTTATACGAAATGGGTTTGGTCTACCCGTGGAAATCAATCCTTTGAAGTAGATTACTAACAAATCCTGGACGAGCGCTGTCCTGTCATCAATGCTTAGAAAAAGTCCAGATCCCATTTCACCACATAATTAACTTCTCAATGACAAAAACTAAACCCTTAATCACCCATCTTAAAAATCCGCCGAACCCCAAGAATTAAAAAATTTAAGTTGAGCCTTGCCCACGGGAAGCAAATTCCAACCACCACGCCTTCTAAACATGCAAATCTAAGCATCTCCCGAAGGGCTGTCTTCACTCCTCACAATCAAAGACAGAAGGCCCGGAGGGGGAGAAGAAGGAATAGCTTAGCGCTCTACGCACCGGAATGCATTAATATCTCGGCCAGGTGAGCTTTTCTGGATATCATTCACTGGCTATGATATTAATTCATTCTGCCCAGCCTGGCTCTTGTGATAGAGCTCGGTATGGGGGGGGCCCTCTGTCAATTTACAATTTACTGTAATCACCCTCGGTCTCAAATAAACGGACCTCGCAATGGAGTTTCTTCCAAGACCTCTATATGACGGACGAAAGAACCCCGGACCCTTAACGTTCCTTATACAATAGAATGTGAGCTACGAACTGTACAGTACTCGACTATCAGCTATGACGATATCGATATCGTATCTTATCTGACAACCGTTTTTGGGAAAGTCTGTCCTCGTTGAAAGATACCGAGTGACTGGCCATGATTCTTAAATATGGTTAGAAAATCACCTGACTGGTGGAATCAAATCAGTGTTAATATATACTCGTGTTCGTAAAGTTCTCATACCCGCAGACGAGATATTAGTGCTATATAAAACCCGAAGAGAACAAATTTTGATAAAAAAAAGTTCTTATATCATACCTTTCCTTATACCTCAAGAGCAATACCTATTCACAACAACCGGCCAGCTAGATTTGATAACTCTCTCTTGGATATGCCTCTAGGGATATTGTAAACTCTTATGACAGTTTGTTCTACCAAATAATAGAAGGAGAGTGTTGGCGAAGCGGCTCCAATGTCTAGTGATACTCGGAAGGGTATGAGAATTTTGCGAATGCGGCTGTATATCATAATATTATTATAGAATGAAGAATTAACAGAAATAAGGATTTTCACAATCTTAGCCTAGATGACTATCATATACAATTTTCAATTTTAAGGAAAGGGGCCAGGGGTTCGGAACGGAATTACTGATTATTATAGGGTATTTATTGGTAACAATGAATCACGAGGGAGAAAGTAAAGGAAAAAAATAGGGAGGGGAATACAATGAGGACGCAGCGGGAGGAACTAGGTTTTACAGGTATTTAGTTTTTATTTTTTTATTAAATTTTTCCAATGAAATGAGTAAAAGGAGGAGCACTATGGGGAAATCTACAAAGCGGGGGCTATGGTGTGAAAAGGGTTGCTTAGTCAATATGGGATAGCTTGGTGGCAGTGGCGAGAAGGAGATCAGTTAAATTGGTTTTAAGGAACGTAATGCTTCAATGAGAGAGATGGTCGTTTATTACCGGGAGTGAAAAAGCAGGGGTCCGGAAATTTTCTCTGTGCTCTAGCAATAAGCCTTGACGTGTGACAAGTCCTTGGTTCTGAACAGGATCTTGAGCGCAGCCTCTTCAATCATCTGCTCGGCGGGCATCCCATCCCTCCTGACCGTCTCAATCCCCTTTGCATCATAGTCGGGCTCCACCTGCTGGCGATACTCGTACTTGAACATTACATAGCGCTTCTTATCCAAGAGCATGCACGGGTGATAGACCTTTTCGAACTTTAGCTTGATGGGCTGCAGGTTCGCCTCCGTCACCATCGCGGGGATTTCTTCCCCGATGCGGAAGGCTTCGTCTTTTGTGCGGCCTTCCAGGTGGATGATGAGACTGTCTGTGTTGGGTCTTCTTGGATTAGGCGGGCGGCTTTTGTAAGATTTTGCGGCCTGTCTGGACGATGCTGTCGGCAATCTCAGTGCATGGGATGCGCCCGATGTGGGAGGCCGAGGTGTACCTGTACGTCACGTTCGCGATGAATTTTAGCGCGAGCTGACAGCTGTTTAGCAGCTTTTGGAGGGCTTTGTTGTTCTTGTCATGCTTCATGCCATTCTTCATCATAATGCGGGTGTCGAGGATGTCCGTCAACGTTTTTGCAAGGAGGGATTTGCGGATGGTTTGGCTGATGTACATTATTCCGCTTGGGGTGACTAGTGCGTTGTCGGATATTAACCTTGAGCTGTAGAGGGGAGGGGGGGGGAGGCTTACTATTAATATCCTTCTCGCAAAGTTCGAGAAGTCGGGGAGGGCGATGAAGTCTTGTGAAGCCTATCTTATTCTCGCTGCACTGCGGTGGATATTCTGCCCAAGAATGTAGAGTAGCAGTGGTTGTGTGCAATCTACACGGATGGGTATAGGGATTGAAAGTCCGGAACGACTACTGGGCTGGCTGGCGTAGAACCTCGAGAAAGGTTCCATAGCCAGAGGAAGGCATTCAAATGCATTCTGGTGTCCAACCTAAAAGCCGTTCAGTATACTTGGTAACTTCGGATGCCTAAGCGTAATTACCTGTGCTTTACTCGGGGAAATCAGTATGAAGGACTCTGGTTTTGCTATTCGGAACATCATAGATTCAACCTTAAACTGAGCACAGCGTCCATCGACAGAGGCGAAGTCAATACCGAGAAGGCGCACTCGCTTGCTCAAGTCAGCTGCTCCCCACGACCCAATGATGAGCCCCATCCCGAAACTCACCTCGTCTGCGTAATAAGGTCCTGCCGATCTAGAATATCCAAGTCTAATTACACCTTCCTTGCCATATGACGGACGACCTTCCCAAACAGTAACGGTGACCTACTGGTATACCACCCAGTCAAGACTTTAAATGAATAGTGCGGAATCCTGCAGTTTTGTTGGCTGACTATTAAGAACAGGAAGAAGCTGCTCATGAAGCCACTCGATCACCTTGATGGAGTTGGCATAGGCAGTCGGATTAAACTTAATAATAATCCGGCTGTCATACCTTTGGCGTTCGGACACAATGGAGCGTCCTGTACCCATTCCATGAAAAAATACAAGGGGTTTCACACGCGGAACCCCATCGGCAAAGACAGTGAGCTGAATGGTCCCTTGCCTCTTATTCCACCATGACCGGCTAGATTGAATCCAGATTATTTAGTCACCACGCTGGTTGTAAGTCTGGCCTTCCAGATATTCAAAAGGAATGGGGGTCTGATCCATGTTACAGATATTCTGTAACATGTATTGGCCTACCCGAAATCCATCTCTCTCAATCCTTTCCGTTCCTCTAACTTCTCCAGCCCAGTACTGTTAGTTTCGACAATTAAATCTTAACCAGGTAAGTATTGCTTCCCCAAAATCCTTCGAAAGCTAACTAGCTTTATTGGTGGCAAACCGGAGACTAATTTGGTGCCACTTTAGATATCCATGAAACCAGCAATTCGAGAAGATGAACTCCCCCGAATCTCGTGTTGGGTACTACTTAATAAAGAGTACTTTACTAACTCTTCTGAACCAGCCTCACCGAACCGGTCTCCCAAGAGCACTGCTCTTGAAATTTCTGGAAAGGTTCTTTTTCCATCTCAGGCCATCACTGCTTCCTTCCTCCTCCACTCCCTCGCCTTTGTCCCACCTTCTGATCCCTAAACTTTCCTTCTTCCTCCTCTTGTCTCCAGTGAGATAGGTTTGCAGCTGGTACTTTAAAGTAGTTAGCTACTTCCTCTCTTGTGGGCTCGCGTACTCAGTGTTCCCAAGCGGCCAGTCCGGACCACGGGTCGGCAGTCCCGCCAGTCCAGCCGTGGTTTTGAAAAGCCTGGGTCAGTCCAGCTTATATTATCACCAGCCGCCAAAGCCTGCAGGCGCCCAGGCAACCACCGGGTCGAGAGGATAGGCGACCCAGACAAAGCCGCCAGATGCCCAGGTAAAGCCGCCAGATGCCCAGGCAATGCCGCCAGATCCTGGTTGAAGCCGCCAGATACCATGGCAACGAGTGCTGCTCGCGTAAAACTCAACACTGATTGGCTAAGCTGTTTGTTTATAACACAATTCAAATTGAACTACATAAATTAACCGACAGATACCCAGCCATTCATGGATATTTGCAAAAGCTGTCAGGCTGCTTGCTGCTCACCTCGATTAGAACAATAAATGCTACACAGTGCTTCTAGATCATCTTAAAGTCAATTGATATTGCCAGCTTATCCATATATCCAATATCTGGTTCTTGTCTTCGTGTATTTGATCATTGCGCATTTATTTGAATACCCCACAATACCCCTCTCGGGAGTTTTACTTCTGAAAGTAAAGTTTTTAGCCGAGTGAAGACCTATTTCAAATTTTGAAACATTGGAAGTCACGTGTATTAACCCTAACCTTAATCTGGAGAAATGCTGTCCGCAGATTAAGGTTAGGGTTAAAAACCTGAGGCCTGCAGGCCACCCAGGCCAGGCCCGGCTTTTTTTTTAGAAACCCGGTTTCCCACAGGCCGGCCCAGCCATCTCTGAAAAAGCCTGGGTCAGTCAGGCCGTACCCAAAGCTGGGCCGACTGGCCGGTTGGGGACACTGCACCTACTTTGATTGGACCATAGCGTATTGTGGTCCCCATCCAGTATGAGAGAACACGAAGCTTATAGCTGACAGTATAGGAACGGTATGGGTTTTCGGTTACCCTGGTTGGCTTTCGAAGGACTTCAGTAAGTGGGTTTCTCTTAGGTCCTACCTTATTTTTTATGCCGGTATAAAATCACTCTCCTAGGAGCAGTCAAAGGTTGAGCTGCACACGGATCCGGCCACATGGTTCATTTGGCATACTGGATCTTGCTTGTTCCCTTTTCTAAATGTATTCCTTTTCTCTCTTTGTATATAGTTTATTCTCTATTTACATTGTAAATATTTTCTGCGGGCACAAAAAATCAGCTGTGGTTGCAATTGACTTCGCATGATGTTCAATGTCTCTGATTTCTCCTATGTTTTTTGTCTAAAAAAAAATCTCTGAGATATTGATTTCCGCCACCCTCAGCCCCGAATGTTATTTTGACCCCCTAGCACACCGTCCAATTATTTGAGTCTTTGCGGTATGTGAATGCTAGTTCAAAGCGATGAATAAAGTGTGTGAGAGAGAGGCAATCTTCAGAGACTTCTATTCCAGCAATTGAGCATGAACAGAACTTCTTAAGTACAAAAAACTTAGTGACTACTCTTGCACCAACATTATACGATTTCTACCTCTTCTGACGCAAGTTACCCCTCATACCCCGCTCTGCTTCCCCTCTTCGGTACATATCCTACCCCCCTTGCCTAGGTATCCTACCCCTCTTTTCGCATCCTTCTCCAAGTTCCAGACCCAACGGACAATCTACCGTTATTCTTCTAACATCTTCTTTCTTCTGGCGTAGGGGTTGTGTGCAGGGAGGAATCCTCGGAGAGCGCCGGTGATTCACAATAGTTACATCAAGGAACCTCACGTGGAGCATTTCAGCCTACCAGTGAAGGTTTATAGTGGCCCTTTTGGTACAAAGAGGCCTATTATAGCGAAGTGCAACTGTAGACACCCAGTGCGGCTATTCCATATACGAGCCTCGCTGCTGTGGTAATTTTAGCACTGTGATCAATGATTCTCCTCATATAGTTATATGATATGGGAGTGTATGATAACACTTGGCGAGAGAATAATCCAAATTGAATCGTCATTAACACCAGATGCCTTCTTCTCGTACATTCTACCGATCGCGGCAAGCAAGACTGCTTTCTTCTTACATCCGTCGTTCTTCTTGTCAACACCCATAATTGAGAGCATTCTCTCGACCTTGCAGTGCCTCCCGGCAGTAAGCTTCTTGACACGCTTGTCTTCGAGAGAGGCGGGAGGCCATAACTGGTCAAGCACTGGGATAGTCTCCCGACAGTGCCAGGTTTGCAAATGCCCAAGTGTCGAGCGGGCTTAGCCTCTTTGATCATCCCAATTGCTACACACTCTCCGTGAAGGATTTGTGGGAATAGAATCGCTTCAATAGCATGTCCAATTGAGTGGCCGAAGTTGAGGAAGTTTTGTAACCCTCCTTCACGTTCGTCAGCTGATACCACATATGCCATGACACGCATGGAGCCCAGGATGACATCTTTGAACAGATTCTGAACGTTTCCGATCCAGTGTTCGCAAGCGGCCAGGTCAGGGTGAGACAGACCTGGGCTTTGTAGGCCTGGCTTTGGAGAAGCCTACAGGCTTCGTGGGTGCCTGGCGGTGCCGACAGGCTTTCGGTAAATTCCATATGACTAGTCAATATTTTATTAATGTGTGGCTCACATCTAAAGATACGGCAGATATCTGAAGATGCCCGCAGATATTTAACGATGCTTGCAGATATCTGAAGATGCCTACAGATATCCGAAGATGCCTACAGATACCGGAAGATACCTAAAGATATCTCAAGATACTCGAAGATAGTTGACGTGATCAAGTATTTTCCTATTTCCCTTATCACTCGATTCATAACTACTAAAAGTAACCTAGAAATTAGCCAACAAAGGTTGCAGAACAACGAAACAACTCGTCTGAAGCGAAACGAAACGAAATTCGAAGAGTAAAGCAGTACTCATCAGTTCGGTCGCCATTGCACAATCTAGAAAGTGGAACTTCTTCCCATTCCAATACTTGTTCTCACGCACAACTCATAATACCCAACTAACCTACTAAACTAGCTAATGGTAGAGACAGGAGTAAAGATACACCACGAGTTATCCTTCCAGAGATCGAGACACATGTCCGTTCTCTTTCACCAACATTCCCTTTTTCTCTTCCACAGACTCCCATGCCAACAAAAGAACGACAAACATTACAAACACCTTCCACTTTCCATAGCCTCCGTATTCCTTCTGACTGGATCGATCCATCAATCCCAAGCCCATATCCGAAGGCTTTCTCTCAACGATCAGAGGTAGGCTGTCCATAGGCTGCGGATGCCGAGCAGCATCAAACACCTCCAACAGTAAGTGTTATTTCCAGCCACGATTTTGTCTGGTCCGTCTGCTGAGCCCCCGTTTCCGTTGACCCCCCTCCAATGTTACTCAAACCCAAATCCCCAGATCTTATCTTATTCCGATCCCATCATAATCACATCTTATCATTCGAAAGCCTGCAGATATCTGCAGTCCGGCCAGGCCCGGTCAGATGATCCTCAGAAGCCGGACTGCAGCCCACAGTCCGGCCCGGCCGGCTCCTACCAAAGCCCAGGCCGACCCAGGCCGACCCAAAGCCTGGCCGGACTGGCCGCTTGCGAACACTGTTCCGATCTGAGCTCAGTCTAATAACTGTTAGCGAAGTCAACCGAAGCTACAGTCGAAAGGCAGCATACCACTCTCCGCACTCTTAGTTTTGACCGTCTCAAGTATCAACTCGGCATTCTGTTCTAATTTAGCAAACTCTGCCTCATCCCAGATAGCAGCTGTCTATCACTACCCTATTAGCTACCACCCTCCCTCTTTATCACCACCTGTTCCAATCCAAACTCACCTTAACAACGTCCACCATCCCATTAATGAACTCCCTCTCTGGAAGAGTCTCGAAAAACTTCATATGAATGAAATTCCTCTCTGGCTGCCAAAAAGCCTCAATCAAATTCTTCCCATGCGGCGAATCAATCGCTGTCTTCCCGCCAATAGAAGAATCCACCATGGCCAACAGTTGTAGTCGGTACCTGAATGAATCTAACCCCATGAATGAATGCTGCAGCCACATACCCAATCATATCCCCAATGACGCCACCTCCAAGTGCAATGACTACTGTGTCGCGGGTGCATTTCTTCAAAAGCATCCGGTCTTCAACTTCAACTTTTGTGGAGCGAGTCTTTGAGTATTCACCTGGTGGCATGATGTATGAGAGGGAGCGGGCTTCAGGGGAGTACTTGGGCCCATTTCTATTGAAAGAGGATTCAAGAGCGGGGAGATAGAGGGGTGCGCGATTTGTGTCTGTTATTAGGACATATGTTAATGAAGTTGAGTTTTGTAGAATGTCCGCAGTGATACTGTCTGTAAGGTCGTAGCTGACCCCCTCCTCGGACTACCAAGGTAAAGAGGGGGTTCCAGAGTAGCCTCGCTCCACGAAATGTCTCCTCCTATCCCTGTGTGCTGCTGCTTTTTCCCCTCATTTCTGGTGGGTGTCTGCACACGGAAGTAACTAACCCTCCACACATGAGCCCCAGCTTCTCCATCCGAGCGTGCTATGAGTTTTACCAACACAGGGGCAAATCAAACTACAACTGGTGTAGGATATGTCTTAGGGGAATGATCGGGTAGGGAAATTGACAGAGGGGAAAGGTTGTGAGGCTGCCGGGTCATTCTGTTCCTCATAGTGGCTATGGCGCCTCCCAGGACCGGTCCTTACACTCTCTAAGGAGGGTGCGGGCGGGTGTCTGAGTATTAGGTACATACATCCTGAAAGCGCCGTTGTTGGCACGATTTGGCCATGGGATAGGCGATAGGTGTGTTTTTTGTGTGGTATGTATCCTCACTTTTCTATTACAGGTTAGTGAATCGCCCTCACATACATACTTGTCAGCAGCAAACCTGATAGGATATAACTCGTATTAAATTTGACTTGGTATCGGGGGGTCTTTGTACGTAGAAATAAGCATCCCGGACAGGGGGGAGTGTTCGGACTTTTGGAGGAGAAAAACTAATGTCCCCGACAGGGGGAAGACTTCGTAGTTTTCAGGGAGAGAAATAAGCGTCCCCGACAGGGGGAGCCTTCGACGTTTTGGGGGAGAAAAATAAATGTTCCGACAGGAGGGAGCATTTGTAGTTTTGGAGGAGAGAAATAAACGTCCCTGACTTGGGGAGCATTCACATTTGCAGGAGGTTTGGCGAGTGAATATGCAGATGAGGAGTAAGAGGAAACAACGTTAAAGAGAGACATGAGGTTGGAGGAAAAGTGGAGGGTGAGGGGTAAAGTAGGTGGGAGCGGATAGGAGGTTAGGCAAGAGTGACGAGAGAGATAGACGTCCCTAACTGGGGGCAGCGTTCGGAGTTTTAAAGAGGAAAGAAATAGAGGTTCATGACAGAGGGGGTGGTTGCATAATGGCCTGCAGACCAATGCTCTCATCACATTCCCTTTTCATGCGGACAATTAACTCACGGACAGTAAAATATGTGGCGCGTGGGTTACGGAATTCCAGTCTCCGGGGAACACGGACGCGAGATCCCTCTTTAAGTGTGCAAACCGCACTCTGCCGGATGACCTTCGTGCTTTGGATGAGCTCTGGCACCCGTAGCGGATGCGGATAGCTAACTTCTAAATCAAAGCTGCCAAAATATACGTCACCAATGTTAATATGCACACCATTCAGGGTTAGTGGGGTTAGAATTATGGCCCCCTTATCCCACATGGCATGGATTGAGTTGTCCAAGGTCACCATATTCCATGTCGTATCAATTTCATGTGATATCTGGTCATAGAGCGTGTTAGTATACTGAACACCCCAGAAGAATTCCAGCATTCGCCAAAAGTCCATCTGACGGCACCCAGCCTGGTTGGCTAATGCAAATGGAATGATGTGCGCAATCTCTATTGCAAAGCCGTCCCATTTGTTACGCCCGGTGACCAGGCACTCAGATTCATCACGCTTATGGCAATTCTGGACAGCGATTGGATCCCGACTAACAGCCTGCACTGCTTGATGGGGAGCACTAATTGCTCTTTGTGGTATGAGGCCTATGGCAGAACGGGCGAGTGCTGGGGCCGACGTTGGGGTTCTGGTAATAACGGTAGGAAAGTTGTTTAAGGCTGACTCAATGATATTCAGCCTTTCCATCCATCGAACAACAGCTGTTTCACATAAATTGTGATTTGTGGGCGGAGGACTGTTTAGCTCTTGCTGGAGTTCTGCAGTAAGAGCCTTACGTCCAACTCTTAGGAATGATTGCCCGAATGGGCTAGCCCTTGCATGGACATTGTCAAAAAAAGTACCGGTTGGGTCGCCGTAAGTCATTGTTGTTTCCGAAAGAAAAAGGAGAAGATGATGAATGTGCTATGATTGTGCGGATGTTGATAAGAGGAAAGGTTGAGGTGTGTATGTTCTTCTATGGAGGTCACTAGCTAAAGATCACTTAAGTAGTGAAAACTCTGCTTATATGTGTAGAGAGCCCTATATCCCTACTCATACCCTATACATCGATGCATGCCCTATATCTCAGCTCTTAAACATCCATATATGCTCAAGCGTGCCCGCTCATCTGCACTTCTCCAGAGTATTGCGCTTCCTATTACTTGCACTCCTTAGTACAATCTTCTACTACTGGGATTATTATACGATCAGAAGAAAGAAGAAAGAAAAGCAAGCGAGGAACTCTATAGAGAAGCAAATCCCGGGAAATCATCAGGCTGTAGGAATGCATATGCATACTGCTACTAGCTCCAACAGCCAGCTTTCAATATACTACACTCGCACCTCTGATGCAGCCTAAGGGCCTGTTTGGAGGAACAGAAGGCAGATCAACTGCTCTGTTTCGCAACAGTTTCCCATATAAAATAGTTGTCCTTGTGTTTTAAAATGATCAGAAATAGCCACTGTGCGTGAGGCAATGGAACTGAACGGCCGTTGCCAAACAAGCTCCAAGGAAAGCACGAAAGAAGGAACAAAAAAAACAAAAGTGGAATCACAATAGGCTCAAGGAGGAAAGGTGAAAGATGGAGAAACGGTACTCTGGTTTGCTCTACTCTCCCTAGCTAAGGACAGGCTAGGTGATATATTTCTCCGTTTAACAACAACTGAACACGCCACAGTCTTAACGAACTCTAAGGAAAACACATACGGCTGACAGGACCTAATCCTCAGCAATCTAGAGCCATCCTGATCTCCCATGATCCTTCATGATTCCTAAACTCTCTGCCCCAATAAAGTCCCCCCAACTCCCTTTGTCTCTGGTAACACACCCAACAAAGTTTTATCCTAATACTATAAGCAGAAGTTTTCAAAACGAAATCAGACAGGACTAACCGATTTTCATAGACATCTCTTTGATATGCTGTACAATTCTGCAGAGTTGGCCTTGGCCCTCCGGGGTCAGGAGGTCAATGTTCCACCACTCAGCTGGTGCCGTGTCGGTAACTAATTCCGGGTTACTGGGAATGGTGGACTCGAAGGGGAATAGCAGCCTGCTCCTCATATGAAGCTTGTATATGCAGATTTTCGTCCCCATAGCACAGGCCCCGTAAAGCATCCCAACTGAAACAACTCCGAAAACGTGTCTAAACTTCTCCCGCATTTGCGAATCGGCTTCCTGACGGCTGGAGATATTACCGAGGTCTTCGGAGGATTTGACCTGGAGGAGAAACACCACATGCGATTTTTGTTCAATAGTGTAAATACCCTTAAAATCAACCAACCTCGACTGTGTTGGTGGTTTATATTTTGGCAATATCATGTACCCCTCCTCAGGTGGGAAAAGGCTGTTGAGGAGAACGTAGTAAGGCTGGTAAAGTTGAGACGCATGAGTTTCTTGCATATCGTTCGCGAACTTGAGCACCTCGTAAATGTTTTCTGGTGGCGGCATGACTGGCTTGAATCTTAAATTCACCGTAGATGATAATGTATGATAGGAGTATCGGGAGTGTTGTACTAGTAATCGTGTAGGTTGTTGTGGACTAGGTTCTGGTGTGGGTGGTGGTGGGATGTTATTCTTACTCCCAGAGTCCGGGAAACCCCAAGGCTTTATACGTCATGTTGGGTTGCCAAGACTTACTGGCCTTACGGTTGTGACCTAAGGTGGAATAATAGGCTAGTTTATCAGTCATGGGGAAGCTCACGACAATATAAGCAACCAAAGATATTAACAAATTTTGTATAAGCGAAGCTAATAACAATAATGGTGCTGTTACTATATAAAAAACCATAAACACTGCCATGCAAATGCAGAGAAGAAAACAAATGGTATAAAAGAGAAGAGAAAATTACAGTATGTGCTCGGAGGGTCCGTCAAAGAGGGGATGTACTGCATCCAATCATACAAAATTCCAAATAAATAATGCCGGAGAAAAACTAAAAGAAAAAGGTGCAGATGATAATAAAAAAGCCTCACTCAACTTCTAATGGTGATACCAGAAAAGTACTTTATATGTTAAAGGGAAAACAAAGACTTTGAAAGAAAAGGAAAAAAAAGAACACCCTTACAATCTCCCTCCAAACTTCCCCGACCCATTCCAAAACCTCTTCCCCTTTCTGCGCGACGACCTGGATATTCATGCAAGAGGTATACCACTCGACATGCTCCTTCGTAGGACCAAAATGATTGCTGTAATCCCAAACCCAATACACCGTTAATGTAGTTCCTACATCAGCAGCGTGCGGAAGCTTGAAGACACTCTTGCATGGACCGCCACCACCGCGTTGCTAAGAAATCGGAGTATCGTTAGGCTTGGTGCGCGTCCCGTCGTCAAAGTTACTAGGATTCTCAAGGAGCTTTCCGCGTCTGCCACCGCCCTTCCTATCTGTGGTCCATTGCTTGATGTTCGCGAGAGTGTTGTCAGGTTTTGCGCTAGCGGTGCTGAACCAGTGGATTGTGCCTGGAGTGCCGTCGGGAGCATTGGGTTTAGAGATGTGTCCGTTTTCTAGGTAGCTGCCTTGGATTAAGTCTCCTGGGGATGCGCTCAAGGGCGGGAATTGGGCGGTGTTGGCGGTGGGATTTTGCTGTTGGCTGGGACGGAAGATGTGACTGTCGAGTTGTGGGGCCGTGATTAGGTATTCCGCCATTGCGTCCACGTGGCCCTCTGAGGGAGTACAGTTGTGTCTGTAAAGTTTTCATACCGCTACGGCGCAACCGCACACCCACAACACCAGCAGTCTCTCTGGCTTTCTGGATGCAAATGGGAGCCACAACAAGTGGTAATAATGTTCTGTTAAGCTTTACTAGTTCCAGATTCATTGTTTTATTAATTGGGTTTTCTACTTTTTTCTTTCATTTTCTATGGAGGGAATTGTAGTTGTGCGGTTGCGACTTAGGGGTATGAAATCTTTACGGACATGGGTGTATGGTGCCGAACAACCAAAATCTGCCCTCTGGCCAAGTGCCTCAGCAAGCGAGTGATATATTATGATGCTGCCCGTGAGCTTGGCACACTTGTGTCGAGCAATTCTAGGCCTCACTTCTTTGCTGGCAATCTACTAACTCTACTTAGTATAGTTTCATTCATAGGATATCACTTGTGCCAAGATTCACTAAATTCCTTGGTATCTTGGCATATTTTCTCCCTGGCCAACTCCTTCGGCCCTATACAAAATCACTCAACTTCAAAAGTCAGGATTACATTCACCACTTGGTTTCCCTGAATTTCCTCTAGTAAATATGTTTAACTGATTCTAATCTATCCATCTAGCAGACAGATTTTCTCTATCATCCAAAGTGGTTGTGTTGTTGATTATTTTATTTGTGGTTGTTTTGTGATCGTTGTGGGCAGATTTTGGTTGTCCGGCACCATACAAGCATTAGCTAGGGAACTGGCGCTTGTCACTCAAGAAACCAAAACAAGCGACTGGGTAAATCTCCAGAGGAGACGGAGCAAACGGGAAAATAACCTTAGTGTATGATATCCAGCGATTTTCATGGTAAGCCCTACAGTGCATTCTTTCTATTCTATCATAGCATAACCGGATTGCCTGCTCTTCCCCATTCGAAACCCATGTCAAAAATAAAATTAAACACAATCCCATATTAAAATAATCCTGAGATGGAAGAGATATAAAACCGGGGGGTCCCTTGCTCTTCCGTCTCAAGGAGTTCTAAAGGTACTTGGTATTACAAACTCCCACTGACATTCATGATTACCATAGACCCAGTGCGCCAAAAGACTGTAATACGATAGGGTGATATTTAATAAACTAATATTCCCTTCATTCTAAATTCTATAGTGTAAAACGTATTCATAACCCTCACCGTCCGCTGACCCTAATTATAGCAGAAAAAACTAACACAAAATAAAATAGAAAAAAGGGAAGAAAGAGAAGAAAGCTAACAAAAAATCACAAAAAATCACACTAATACCTCACCCGGCCACTGGGTGAATTACATCCCCCATCCTCACTACGACTCAAAAACAAAACAAGACAGAAAGCCCAACCAATGCAACTACAACTCACAATTAAACTCCCTAAGCATTAGCATAGCCGGCTATCCCAACCTCCTCCTAACTATTCCCATGAACCGGAGCGGCACAAGGCTGACCTCGCCGATGACCACGATGCACAACAAGAAGGCTCATGAAATGACGTACCCGAGGCCAAAGTACTCACCCAGCAAGGAGATTGAAGAAGCAAAGAACAAGGCTGTGCCTAATTCTGCGAATATAATTCACATGTGCCTGTTCTCAGTGTTAGCTAGAAGGGGAAGGGGAATGGGAAAGGAAGGGCCGGGGAGCTGGTGGGAACTTCCAAGTTGTGATTTCTAGGGCCGCCATTATATACCCATTTAATATCAGCACCGTTAAACTCACAGATATGATGCGATTGAAACGGTCGAGGCCCACGAGTATTTGTCAGAGGTTTTTTGATGATCTCCCCTCTCCTCTGTGCTTCCATCAGCGCTCAGGCAGTCAGGCACAATTATTGGAGAGAAATACAAACTTTGATGAATGCTAACAAAAGCACCCAAACAAAAAACGCCAGATAACTCAGCGAATACCCTTCGTCAAGTCCCTTATAAAGATCCGGATAAGGATAAAGATTCTCCTGAGGCTCGTCTACATCAGCATCCAAGACCGGCGAGAATACCGGCACCAGGGTATAGTGTCGCCATACCCAACAAGCAGCTTGGGCCATGGAGACGTCATTCTCACCGTTGCAGATGAAGCATATGGGTTCCCTAGGGAAGGCACTGATGAGCCGGACTATGTCGGATTTTTGGGGGAGGGTGCAACGGTAGGCGATTACTCCCGGGAGTCATCCGGCAAAAAATATGAACTCGGATTTGTTCTTGTCTAGGAAGAACATGAAAGATTCGCCGTCGATGAGGAGACAGGAGCTTGCTTTATTGCAGAGGAATTCTAAGGCATCGTAGGGGTGGTCTCTTGGTTTCGCTACATAACAGCACTCGAGTTAGTATTGCCCGGAGGCAAAAAGAATGGAGTAGTAGGCATACACTTGGCAATGAATGGTATAAAATATTGTCCCTTTGACACTAACTCCGCGACTTTATCACCAGCCGGCATCCAATCGTGATCCCCGCATTCCAGAGAAGCTCCAAACTTGGCTCAACATCCCTCTGCAGCTCACCCCCGACACCCACTACCCCCAAAAGCTGCAAACCATGCTCAAAGATTCTCCGTCACAACATCTCCGTCCCGACTTCTCCGTCACCACCTTGCCCATCTCCTTGTCCCAATTAACAAGCGACAATGACCCGGATTTGCGTTCTCCGGAGAATTCCTGGTAGCGCTAGATGGACAACTTCTTCCTTCGAATAAATAAGGTTCCTAGTTCCTCCCGAACCATATTACTGCACTCCTCATCCAGTTGGTCCTTAGCCTGCACAATCGAGGTCATGACGGTACCCGCCCCCTTCTGATGAGATCAGATATCCCCAGAGTTAGATCTTTCCTCCTCCGTACCGCCACCAAGAAAATCCAGCCCGTTTCTCGTTTCACCAGCCATAAATCAGGCGACAATTAACATTCTCTCCCCTCACTCGTGAATAGGAAGACCTCCAATACCTAGGCGCGAACAGCAACTTTGCCAGTATCAACATTTTGTAATTTCATCCTTTTGCGATCCCTAGGCGATAGCCCAACACTCTCCGTCCGTCGCGAAACAGCAATCTCACCCATACTTGATGCCTGATACGTGACTGTAGCCTCCAAAGCACCCTCGGAGGTATTAGTAATGAGAGTAGTATTGTGACATAAAGAAAGAACAACATCCCGAACTCTGGGCCCAATCTCCCTCCCGGTTCTCGCCGTAGCAACATCCAGCTGGATTGCTAGTCCTAACAAAAGTACAGTATCCTTAATCCCCTTGTCATGTCCAATAAACCACGCGGACGCGCTCTTGCCCATGTCCAAGTTGACAGTCAAGCTGATTGGAATAATAGTCGAGAAGATCACCGAGAAGCCGGGGTTTTTGATGTACCACCAGCTTGTACTTATGATTTCGCAGGCACTTCAGGGGTCTATAACACCTGGCTTGTTTTAGTTATTCTCAATCAAATGTGCTGCTACCAAAGCTATACTGAATGAAAATGTCAGATCGCAAAAAGAATTTGTCAAGTCATTGATCTCTTTTTCCAGCTATCCAGTCTTATTACAGGAGCAAGATATAGACAAAACCGCTCACGTCTCCGAGCCAGTGTAAACGGGAGTAGCCAGAGTGATCAAATTGCTGGCCAAGATGCAGTATTATTAACGGGTAATCCGAACCCCGAAAGTGCCGATGGCGAAGACGAAGAGGTGCCAGGACCTAAAGACATCGATTAGTCAGGACCTAAAGACATAGATTAGCTAGAACCTAAAGGCAGATATTAAGCTGGAGTCGATACCTGTTTGAAGAGCTTGCCAGGCGGGTTGGGTTTTTCCTGTGTGAGAAAGGTGAAGTGGAAAGACGGAGAATAGGGGGAAAAGGGAAAAACTACCGGTTGGTTTGGTGCTTCTCGCAAAGTGGAACCACAGAGAAAATTTCCGGACCCCAGCTTTCTGACTCCCGGTAATGAACGACTATCTCTCTCATTGAAGCATTACGTTGCTTAAGACCAATTCAACTGATATCCTTCTCGCCACTACCACCAAGCAATACTATATTGACTAAGCAACCCTTTTCACCATAGTCCCCGCTTTGTAGATTTCCCTATAGTGCTCCTTCTCTTACTTATTTTATTAGAAAATTTTAATAAAAAATTAAAACTAAACACCTGTAAAACCTAGTTTCTCCCGCTGCGTCCTCATTGTATTCCCCTCCCTATTTCTTTCCTTTACTTTCTCCCTCGTGATTCATTGTTACCAATAAATATCCTATAATAATCAGTAATTCCGTTCCGAATCCCTAGCCCCTTTCCTTAAAATTGAAAATTGTATATGATAGTCAGTTATCTAGGCTAAGATTGTGAAAATCCTTATTTCTGTTAATTCTTCATTCTATAATAATATTATGATATACAGCCGCATTCGCAAAATTCTCATACCCTTCCGAGTATCACTAGACATTGGAAACGCTTCGCCAACACTCTCCTTCTATTATTTGGTAGAACAAACTGTCATAAGGGTTTACAATGTCCCTAGAGGCATATCCAAAAGAGAGTTATCAAATCTAGCTGGCCGGTTGTTGTGAATAGGTATTGCTCTTGAGGTATAAGGGTATGATATGAGAACTTTTGTTTATATATAAAAATTTGTTCTCTTCGAGCTTTATATAGCACTAATATGATAGCTCGTCTGCAGGGTATGAGGACATTACGAACACGGGTGTATATTAACCCAGATTTGATTCCACAAGTCAGGTGATCTTCTAACCATATTTAAGAATCATGTCCCGTCACTCGGTAGCTCTCAACAAGGACAGACTTTTCCAAAAACGGTTGTCAGATAAGATACGATATTGATATCGTCATAGCTGATAGTCGTAGTGTATTATGGGTACTATTGTGGCCATATACGTGTCTTTCCGCTCTCCTCACTTCTTTTCCTCTTCTCTCGTCCCTCTCCACAATTTCTCCTTTTCCGTCTCACCCCACAATTTCTCCTTCGATACCAGCTTTGCTGTTATTATTTACCCTTTTCTTTTCTCCCAAGTCATTCTGATTTTAGTTTCACTCCCGAGTCTCTAAGAATACAGAATGAGTATATTAGGTGGTGATTATGACATAGGGCTGGGGACACAAGGAGGGATTCGGGTCAGTGGAGATAGAGGTGGTACTAGCTTCTCATTACCTAGCTCTATATACAGAACCAGTCATGCTTCTGCAATCAGCCAGAGTGTTCCACTGAAATTGCTTGGGAAGTGACCCACCCCCGAAACCAACCCTCCACGTCCAAAACTATCCATCCCAAAATCTCCTCCTATCCCAATCCATCACCGAGCAAAAGACCCAATGGACGATAATAAACTCTCCGAACTGACCCATTCCCCAAGCTATCCCAGGCGTTTGGTTAAGCAACCACGCCCTTTGAGTGCCCTAAGCCCAGAAGAAATCTTTAAGCTTCAAGATACATTTGAGGGCCAGCTGAACTTGAACGGAATTTTCTAGGAGGAAGTGAGCAAATGGGAGAGGGAGCATCCTGGAGTAATGGAAAACAAGATGATCCGGCAAGAATACAACTTCCTCAATGAAACGTTTATTATTAAATGTTCTCCTCTCCCGACCCATGAGGCACTGGCCCAGTTTTTCAGTGACAGCCTTTTCGGATCCCTGATTGAGCGGTTTGGGGCAAAGGAGACAAGAGATTTGGTGAGGGTTAGTTCCGGAATGGGTATGTTATCCAATCACTCTTCTTATTATTATATATTTAATAGTATCTAGGCTTCACAGGTTTCAGCGGAGACTTTTGTGGGAAATCAAGGAAGATTCCCGATGCCTATGCTATGCTGCCTGGTGCAGATTTTCCAACAGTCATATGCGAGGCTGGATGGAGCGAAAGGCTTGAAGCTTTGCTGGATGATGCACGGTTATGGCTGTTACATACCAATGGACAGACAAAGGCTGTGGTTTTAGTTTCATTCACAGAAAGCTATCCCGGGAGTTCACCGGAGGTGGGGAACAATGGACCGGAAGTAGAGAAAGATATACCGGAGGTGGGAGAAGGGAATGCCATCATGGGGGTAGAGGATAACGAGCATGGGGGTGGTGATGAGAAAGATTCTGAGGAACTGGTGACCTTAAGTGAGGAATAGATGGTCCTGGAGAGCATCGATGAAACCACCGGATACCACGCCCTAGCCGCAAGATTGCTGGACTTGAACCGCCAGGGGAAGTTGAAGGAGCCCTTGGTTGGCCCTCTCGGAGCTACAGTGCACGTTTACAAAGCGTGCGAGGACGGGAAAGAGATTAAGGAGTCGTTTATGGCCACCCTACTACCACCACCAGAAGGTGACTCGGAGGAAGAAGAAATATCTGGATTTGGGGTAGAATTGCCGGATCTCTTAGGAGACAATGTTCCAAATAGTCATGACCCTAAAAATAAGGTCATGTTTAGTTTAAAGGAGCTTGAAAAATTCGGCAGAACTGCACTGCCACCTGCCACAAACCAAGAAGGAGAGAGCATATGCCCGGGCAGTGAAGCTTCTTATTGCAGCTGGGCAGTTGGAGGAGAGGGAAACCTGAGCGCAAAGTAAGAGAAGACAACTAGGATAGTAAAGAAAAAGCGGAGTGTCCATGCAGTTGGGGTGGAACTGCGGATGTATTTATATTTTAACTCATTTTCCATTCCGGGCATGTGCTAGTGTTTTCAACCATTCCCGAATATATACAAAGTCCTCCCCCGCCTTGACTTCCCTCCCCGTTATTATATCATACCTCGATCACTTTTAGGAGGAGGATATACTCGAGTAGGGTACTCTCTTTATTGCTGCTTCCTTACGGTGCTAGTAGTGGTGCCGCGTGGAAGTGGTGTGGGCTATACCTTTGTTTGTAGTAGTGGGTATCATACTAGTGTTTATCTACAGGGGAGATTACAGAACGGCAACCTGGAGCAAGCATCCACACCCAGGGTGCTAAAAACCACCAAACCTTCCACAATCCCCAAATCCCAAAGTCTCCAGAGATCGAGAAGGAACCCCTAAATCTCAAAATAATGGATTTCTCAGCCACCTCCTATCCCTATTCTCTCCCTACCCCCTTCTTCACGATACCCCTCAAGCTCAGGGACTAAGCCTCAGCCCTCACCAAACCGCTGCCACCACAAAAATTAGGAGGGAGATTGGGTCCAGAATTAGGGATGCTGTCTTTGCACTTGCATTGTGTCACAATGTTACCCTCACTACTGCTACCAACGAATGTGGCTCGGAGGCTATGGTTACGTATCAGGCATCAAGTCCAGATGAGATTATTATTGTGCAGCCAGCCGAAAGCGTTGGGCTGCGTCTGTCAGACAGTGATCACAAAGGGATGAAAATACAAAGTGTCGGTACTGGAAAGTTTATGGGTTGCCTCGAGGTATTGGAAGTCTTCCCATTCATGAGTGAGGGGAAGAGAACGGGAGCTATCGTCCAATTTATGGTTAAGTAAAAAGAGCAAGGAGCTGGATTCCCCTGGTGGCAGTACAGAGGAGGGAAGCTCTAATGCTGGAGACATCCGGTTCTATCAGAAGGGGGCGTGTACCATCATGTCTTCAATTGCTCAGACTACTGACCGGCTAGATGGGGCGTGCGGTAATATAGGCCGGGAGGGACTAAGGACCTTATTTGTTGGAAGGAAGAAGTTGTCCATCCAACGCTATAAGGAATTCTCTACGAGGCAGAAATCCGTGTCGCTCGTTAATACCGACAAGGAGATGGGCGAGGACGTGCCGGAAAATCTTCAGGATGACCTGGAGCCTCGGGGAGTGACAGGTGTCGAGAATCGGCTGAAAAAGAATGTTATGCGGGAATCAAGATTTTGGATGCTTGGTGATAAAGTGGAGATAGCGAGATGTGCTGCTGTTAGCGTAAAGTTGGTTTCAAAGGGACGATATGGCACATCATTGCCAATTGTACAGTATGCGAGGCGCCCGACCGCCGATCGTGGATCTCGCGAGTTCTTGCGCAATTTACCCGAGTGGAGTTTGACTCTTCAAGTAAACCCTAACCCTATCAAAAATGCATCTCACAGAACTCTAGACACGCCTGACTGTTTGTTCAACATTTCACCCGCCCTAGGATGGTAGTCCCTCAGGTATTATACCCCAACACACCACCTACCACTGTCAACACCTTGGCTATTTGTCGACGGTAGTGGCCTTTTGCTATCTCAGGATGGCTTTCCATGTACGTTTGGATAATATCGATTCGTGTTAAGCTTTTCCTACCTTTCTTGACCCCACGTTCCCTCATATTCCTGCCGATGAGCGCCCACCGAAGATTCCGATAGTCCGAGTCTTTGGAGTTTGGAGCCACTGATACCGGTCAGAAAGTATATGCGCACATGCATGGCGCCTTCCCATATCCCTATGTTGAATATCCTGGGAAAGGTTTGATGCCAGAAGACGATAAGAATTTCCTCTAGTTGCCAAGGAGCTTGTAGGAACTGACCTTTTTATCCTAGTCCATAATTTCTTCACACGTTTTCGACGGGGTATTGATCGAGCTATGGAGTTAACTTATCCGCTAGCCGCTCTATTCGGCCACGACTCTGTCGCTCATATATCCCTCGTCAAAGGCGTACCGTTCTACGGCCTTCATGTCGGATGGAAGTTCCATTGCAAGATATATCTGTTCAACCCACATATGAGGAGTCGGCTTCCGAAGATTTTACCGAACAGAAGCGTTTTAAGCAGGGTTTTCCAACCACATGAGGTTCACATTTAGCATCTCAAGTTTGTGTGCAATTTGCTTATCCTGTTGGAGAAGCAATGCTGAAGAGCTTTCATTTTCGTGTCAATTGTAGATTCAAATGCCTACGCCGAAGAATAAATATGGTTTCAAGTTTTCTCAGAATGCAAAGTCAGATAATGTACAGCATGAGTTACAGCATATGAGTATTATGGGTTTGGAGCTTCATGGTGAGTGCTCTGGTATCTGTGGTCCAAAGACATATCAATCTAATACTTGTGGTGTAGTAAACACCGTCGCAGACTTTGTTCCGAACGCGGAGCGGGACCAGATCGAGTGCATATTCTGGTCTCTGAAGGGAATGGAAGAGGAGGATGAGGGTGGTGAGGCTCAGGAAATGTTCGTATCATCATCTAGCCTTAGGATGTCATGCCCCATACTTGTGCAATTATTGACGGGCTTAGAACTCGTATCGGTATTATTGCCTTGGCGGATGAATACCATAACGATCCCAACCCTTGCCTGAGATTCAACCGCGAGCGCAGGACCAACGTCCAAAACGAGGATTCGGAGCTCGAAATGATAAACGCACTGATCGATACTGTGCAGACCCTCGATCCGGATATTCTTGCTGGATGGGAGGTTAACTCCAGCTCCTGGGACTACATTATCAAGCGTGTCTGCGACGACCTCTCCCATTTTAGGATGGAAACCCACAGCAGATTCAGCAAAGAGTCCAATCTCTAGAGTCTTTATACTGACTCCACTATCAAGATTACCGGAAGACACATGGTAAACATATGGCGAGCCGTGACCGCAGAGCTTAACTTGCTGGGTTACTCCATGGAAAATGTCGTGTTTCACTTATTGCATTAGAGGTTAGTGATATCCAGTGAAGCTGTCGTTACATCTCTCCCTAATAGCTAACAAAACTGCAGGATCCCGCACTATTTATTTAAAGTCTTGACTGGGTGGTATTCCAGTAGGTCACCATTACTGCTTGAGAAGGTCATCCATCATATATGGCAAGAAAGGTGTAATTAGACTTGGATATTTTAAATCCGGAGGAGCTTATTACGCCGACGAGGTGAGTTTCGGGGTGGGGCTCATCATTGAGTCGTGGAAAGCAGCTGACTGGAGCAAGCGAGTGCGCCTTCTCGGTATTGACTTCACCTGTCGATAGATGCGGTTCTCAGTTTAAGGTTGAATCTATGGTGTTCCGAATAGCAAAACCAGAGTCCTTCATACTGGTTTCCCCGAGTAAAGCACAGGTAATTACGCTTAGGCATCCGAAGTTACCAAGTATACTGAACCGCTTTTAGGTCGGACAACAGAACGCCCTTGAATCCCTTTCTCTGGTTATGGCGCCTTTCTCGATGTTCTACACCAGCCCAGTAGTCGTTCCGGACTTTCAATCCCTATATCCATCCATGATAATTGCACTCAATTATTGCTACTCTACATTCTTGGGCAGAATAACCCCCTGGCGCAGCGAGAATAAGATGGGCTTCACAAGACTTCATCGCCCCCCCCCTCTGACTTCTTGAACTTTGTGAGAACGATATTAACTGTAAGCCTCCCCCTCCCCCCCCTTTCTCATACCTAAAATTAACATATATTATCACCTCATTAGACCCGCCGCTCGCTGTCTTAGCCTCTTCCCCTCCCGAATTTCCTTCCTTGCTGTCGCATTCTTCTTCAACATGCGCCTTTCGTCCTTTCTTTCCTTATCACGCATCTTCTGTTCTTTAACCGGATATTTTTTGACGCTGCTGGCCACCTCCTCATGTCTCGCTAGCAATGCAAAATTGCTAGCATGTGTAAATAGGTCAATCGAGTTGCGAACACCCTCTGTCACTTCCATCACCTCATGAGCCACTGTAGACCCGTAAAAGAAAAACCCATCACCAATTTCCAGCCCAATCCGCATCCTCATCTGCCATAAAACAAGATCTCCACCCCCGAACCCATCCCCAAATGGCGCAACACAATTAAACAACCGTTTATCATCCATCCAATCCTGATGACAACGGGTTGCAGAAACAATCCCTTGATTCAAACCCACCCCATGCCAAGCTCCACAAAGTGGCTTCAGCTTCCTCCTCCCATCCGCACTCTTTTCCTTCCCCATCTCCTTCACTACCTTTCCCTTCATTTTCACATACTGCTCAGGACAGAGGAACCGCAACTGATTACTGCAATATTCAAACAGCTCTTGGTTTTCTCTCAGCCACTCTCTTCCATTTTCCCCATCCCGCAAAAGCTCACTGCTCTCAACATACTTTTTCCCGTAATCCGCCCACACAGAATAAATCCTACTCTCATGAGTACCCCTTGCCAACGGATCCCCACTACCACCACTACTCCTTGTACCACACGTACCCAAGGTTTTCGATGAAGTATTCAAGGTCGTAAGTAGGTCAAGTGGGATCTTAAACCGATATCCCAGAATAACACCTTTGTTATCACGAATTTGCAGGGGGCCAAGCGAGGAGGGGTAGTAGGCGAAGTTGTTCATGGCGGCTCGCTCTTCAGCAATAAGAGGAAATATCCCTTTCGGTTGTCGGCTTGTACGCTCTAACAGAGTCTCGAACAGGATAGGCGATCGTATATGCAAAAGACCAGCCCGTTCACCCTCCCACTCTTCGTACAAAGTCTTCACAACTGACTCTAAAGAGGTTCCCGCTGGCAGCGGTATCGGGAGTGAGTGGCGGGTGAATGCCTTAATGGCAATTAAATGTTTAACGCGTTTCTGCATAATTTCTAAGTTGGACACAGTACTGCACTCAGAGTCAAAACTTCGCAATGCGGTAGGGGTTCGAGTAAAAAATCACTCGAAGGACTTGGTACTTACATCTCCGAAGAAAACAAACAGGCAGTTATAACATAGAACCCCTTCTAACAAACAGGAACGATTATATTCCAAGAGAATCGAAAGCGAGGAAGGAAGGAAGGAAGGAAAATATAATCGCAAGAAGAGAAAGCAAAGCGTAGCAGAAGAAGCAGAATATATCTCAGTAATAGAAGAAGAAGAAGCAAATAAACTCGCACAGGCACCCCCCTTCTATCTGTTGAAAACTGCCGGGAATTTGAGCTGTTTGAACTGGAATTGGGTTGGTGTCGGTAGAGATATTAGCTTGCTGTGCCTGTGTGTAAAGCTAAATGTACTACACCTCGCCCGTTGGCTTCTCGGCAATAAATACTGTATTTGTTGGGGATACCGGAAATGAGACTCATGACCTATCTGCATCACTAGGAGCAGGACAGTTAATGGTATCACGGACTCGGATTCTGCTAGCCTCCAAAGAGACCAGTGCCCAATATTGCGAATGGGTCTGTTATAAACATGACGGCGGTTTAACGGTTTAAGGTGCTGACCACTCGTAGTGGGCTGACGTTGGTGAACACAACCACTTACGGTATCGTACTGCTGTACATACCACCCATATCCGAGCAGAAAGGCCAAAATTTGGCAATACAGTAGCAGCTCTGTTCACAAACGTCAGCCGGTTGCGGGCAGCCATTGCTGATCGCAACGCTACCTATTATTGACACTAACAGGGGAATATGTCAACTGTTATTCGGGCATGGAGGTTATGATAGTGATGGGGGGTCACCCTTCTTACAGCCTCTAGTAGGAAAAATCGGGAAACTGGGATCGAGCTTCTAGGTTTTTAATTAGAGCGTTCGGTGTGCTCGAGCCAATTGAGCAACCGTGTTTCTGTCCTTTAATTTCCAAAAAAAAAAAAAAAAAAAAAGTTTCCCGGCAGTCATGAGCACGGGGACCTCGAACCCAACCCCTATTCATCCCATCACCCACTTCCACCCGAGTACGGAATATTAGTTAGTTATACTGTACTAGCTACCGCACTGTAGAGTCGCACCTCGTTATAACGAAATTCTTTATACAGGAACCCCCGCTATTACGAATAAACCTTCTCGGAATTTACATCTCCCCCACGCGCTTCCATACGAATAGACCTCGCTATAGCGAACGAAAAATCACAAACTCGTCTCGTCCCTATTCGTATTTCCTGTTAGCCTTTCTCATCCTAATAATGCACAATAAAAAAAATTAAAAAAAAAGTAAAAAGCATAAACATTCAAGAATTGTTTTTCTTTTCTTTTTCTCCAATATAGCCCCCGAATCCCAATATAGCCCCCGAACCCCAAAAAAGCTCTCCATTATGCTCTGGAGAGAGAGCTGGAAAGTAGAGCATCTTGCGATGCTGTACCTCCGGACCGAAGATGCCACACCCCACACCGAAGGTGTTTGATCTTCCCAAACTCCTACCACCCCTACTCATAGGGATACCCTACTTATAGGAGCGGCGCGGCCTAGAGGTAGTTGATCGTAGAGGATTGTGGAAGATGAACAGAAATAAGAGAGAAAGACTAACAGAAAAATGTACTACGTACCTTATGTGTCTCAGCATCTCCCACCCTACCGCCAAACAAGTCCCCCCAGGACCCATTCCACCACCTCCGGAAAACAAGTTGAATAAGTCTTCGGGTGAGATCCCTATCCACGAGCATCCGGATCTCCTCCGGTCGGTCGTTCGGTCGGTCAAAAAGTGCTCTTTTATCGGGATCGGACAAACCCTGAAAGGCGCGAGACAACTAGAAAGTGAAAGCAGAGGCGAAGGGTGTTAGTATTTGTATCTCTACACATTAACATTCCCGCCGGAGTAGGTGAAAAGGGTGCATTACCAAAGCAAATTTGCAGCATACCTTCTTTATCTCTCGGATTCTCTCCCTCGGTAGCCTCTATCTTGATGTTAAAGATGTCGTAGATCGCATTTTCGAACCTGATCGACCGCCGATTTCTATGCTGATGTGTATCTTGATTGTGGTAGGATGGTGCAGCAGGTATCATATTAAACTCGTGGAATCAACGGGAAAGAAAGCTCTTGGGGGCTTTGCCGTAAGGTAATAAATAGACGGATGTTGTGATATTTTGTCAGTAAATAGATGGTTCAAACCTCAACCTTTCCTTGGAGAGCGGATAGGAGTGAAGGGGGATGATGTTTTGAAGAGGTTCCAAGTGTGGGAGGTGTGGGAGGTGTGGGCATGAGATCGTGGCCGTATGGCTGCGGTACTGGTGTGAAGGTTAGCTGTGGGATGGACTATTGTCCGGGACAACGAAGAATCCGAGAGAGCGAGGTCCGGGACAGCTGGGTGTGGCTGTACTCCTACTGTGCCTACCAAATTAAGTCGTTCCCTCCTTAACTTTCCTGAGCACAGCACCCTTGCTCCCGAACCCTAAGCTTTAGGTATCACAACAATAACTTTATTCTGGAATAATAATCATGAATTCTCACGCGGTGGATTCTTTGGCGCGGGGATAAATATTATTCCTAACATGACGCATCAGCGACATCCTCATCTGACATCCGTATACAAGAGGTATCTGATACGGTCAACCTCGCTTGTCGGAGTATGTAGTTATATAAACACCGCAAAATTGGGGAGTCATCAAATAAAATTGGTCCGTATACCGTAGTATAGGACACGCTGTTCGGTGTGACTGTTAAATATCAGTTCTTCCTTCGCCTAGGAGTTAGTGAAGTCAACGGGTTTTGGAATCTACTAGATTCCACAGATTTTTCAGCTGGAAAACGATTGATATTTCATGATTCTGGTGTCTGTCCCCCTCTGTTTGCTGGAGCGCAGCTGGACGCCCAGGGGCCAAAATAAGTCACCACCTACAGTAACTGAGTGCGAGGAGTGATGCCGCATTGCTATGACAGCCTTCCTGTACCGTATTCCCCTTTATGTCTTCGGCGCCGATACCCCGTACTCGGGAATGAGAGCTTTCCCAGATGTGGTTCGAAAAATCAATTTCTTACGATTGGATCTTCTGGAAATTTACCCACCCACCCCCCGCTCCCATAAAAAAAATGCCTCTCCCTCCCTTCCTTAAAAGGAATTTCTTCCAAAGACCTTGCTATAACAAAGGAAAGAAAAAAAATCCCGAATTTTTGGGGTTTTCACTGTACTTCGTGAATTACGAACTTGAGCTTTTTTTTTCTCTTAATTAATAAATACACTTCTTTCTGAATCCCTATTTTCGTAACCTGCGGTAAGATTGGTGGTCCCTTTCTCAAATGGGCTTGGCCTGCCACAGGCATAATAATGAGCTGAGTGCATGGACAATTTATGGGTAGGAGCGTTTGGCAACACGGTGTGTGCCACCACCACTAATCACTCGGGGGGTTCTGACAGCTGTTCGAGTGTTCCTGCATCTCGGTTACAATGCTAAGAGTGGGTGGGTCTTGAACCACGGTCTCGGGATGAAGCGGAAGAAATGCTCTTGGTTTACCGGTATATCCTAAATAAGATATCTTTTATTTAATTTATAAGCAGTGGGTGAAACGTTGTGTTTTTGCTGGGATAAAAAAAACTTGGATGGTATGATATTCTGTAGGGAGGGTCCGAGACTCGCTGGTGTTGAATAGGTTTTCTCCGTCTAATTGTGTACCAGTATCTCCTTGCAGGGGTTCTAATCTCCGCGCCGAGGTGAAAGTCCCCTGATAAATAAAGCCTACGGTAGTTATGAACAAAAAAAAAAAGAAAATAGGAAGGTTGCATTATAACCCTGCACAGAGATACCTAAATTTGACACGATGATGCGGTTATATGCCTAAGGCCTCCCCGGCCTCTTCTCTCTCAGGACTCTATAGTCTGGACGAGTGAGTGAGGGAGGGAGGAGTGATGGACCTATCCTTGCAGATTGTTGGAAACTGCAATTATAATACTTGTGCTCTTAAATCCTCTGCAGACTGGTGAAACCAGAGTATTATCGTGGTACACTCAAATTCGGATTCTATGATACTGGTATACCTGTCGGTTGTCAACCATACGGGCCGACAAAGCAATACCCACTTCCCCACTCCTCTCTCGGCAGTGCAGGATGTTTCTCTCACGTTGAAAGTCCTAGCTTCTAGAAGGACGCCATGAATTAACCATAACATTAACGGGCTGAGCTCCTCTAAAGTTAACAGAAGCGATAAAAACGAGGGTATAAGCTAAAATGCGCTAGATCTGATCAAAGAAATCCGCGAACTATGGATGACCTCACACTCTATAATATCCAGTACTCCTCAACCCCCCCCCCCCCCCAAATCATGCAGTAACCCTCTGCGAAGCAACCTTGTCAATCTCAATCCTCCTATTAGTGCCGTTGCCAAGTATCAGTGTCAACGGCGCAACAGCACAGGCAACCACAGCCTCGAATATCAAGCTCCTCCACATCTTGTCATTATCGCTCTTGTCCTTCAACGCATCCATAGTAATCAGGAATACCGCTCCGAGAATCTGACCACCAACCCAAAGTGTGACGTTCGTCAATTCCGGCGGCGCGGGGTGGGTTTGCTCGACCGCCCATTCCAGTACCAAGGGTAGTAGTGAGAAACTGGTGGCACCAAGAAGAGCACTTATTGTAAAGGGTGCCGCTAGCGCGCGCGTTCCAGGGGCAAATATTAGTGCAACATAACACAGAGCAATAACTGGAACGAGGGTCCTGATTGCTAGGAGGAAACTGTGGGTTCTGTCGTTTATCGGAGAGACAATGGCGGCAGTAAGTAGCCCCGCGACGATTAATATCGCGCCCATGATACCGGCTTCGTCGGCGGTGTAGCCATATGGAAGCATGATCTATGGTAGTTAGCCTCCTAACAATGCACTGGCATCGAGAACACCGTGTCAAACCTGATTCAGCAATGAAGACATTGCGTTAAAAAAGCCCAGATACACCGAAAACTGTCCATCCTATTAGACCCATCCCTAACCATCATTTCGCGCCAACTCACCATGACCAAAACCAACAAAAAACCCCTATTCCTAAACACTACCCCTAGACTCTCCTTAAATCCCAACTTCTCTTCGACAGCACTAGCACACGGCGGCGTCGGCGGCCGACTCTTGACAAACCACCACGGCAGCGAGGCAACCGTAGCAATAATTGCAACCCAAAACGTCATATCCGGAATCTTCTCAGGGCTAGTGGCGAGCATGGGATTGATCAACTGCCCGAGCGCGGCACCAAACGGATTAGCAAAGCTGGTAAGGGCAGTAGCAGATATTCGTCCACGAGATGTGAACCAAAGATCGCTGTAGTGTGTTGCGGCAGATAGGACGAATGGCTGTGCAAGGCCGATAAGGATCTGACCGAACATTACGCCGCCAAAGGACTTTTGATGCGCACAGCCATAACGAATCCAGTTTCCCGCCAGGACTAGGAAAGAGGAGGCCATTAAGGCAGGTTTTACACCATGGCGGTTGAGGGTGTATAAGACTGCTCTGCAAATCACATCAGAAAAATGGAGAAGGCTGAATGAGGAAACAGCAAAAGAGACATACGGTGCCGCGATCACTATACCAATTCGAACATCAGTCAGCATTCCACATTTTTATCTCCACCACAAAAGGCTCCCCCAGGCCACACAAACCATAAGTAAAGAATATAACGGTAGATAGCCAATTCACAGGGCTCTGCGAGTCAAGTCCAAACCAGATCTGGGTACTATCACTAACAGGCGCATACGTGAGCCACTAGAATCCGATCAGCAATCCCATCTCCCCTAAACCTAGGAGCAAGGGTAAACGAACCCCCCAGGAAATCACAATATTCATCAGCATCAACCCAGCAAGTCCGAACCACCGCTCTTTGTAAACCCTATATACCACTATCTCATCGGGCGTTATCCTTTGCTGCTCTGCTTCTCCCACCCCTCCCCCTCCCCCCTGCTCCTCTGACATCGGCGCAGCTCCACCATTTCCACTACTATCATGGCGGGCGTTTCGAGGGGGTAGCGACGTTAAATCCATCGTGAGTCGCGTGTGCTGTGCCTGAATTGTGAGCGTAATCCAATATAATAGAACAAGGCGAGGGCGAAAGAATTCCAAAACAACACTCCTCCACCCAGGACTTGGTGGTCGACTCGTGGGGGACTACCGGTACCGGGTCTACCGGTATGCGTGTGTGGGTGAAACCAGGCGGAGGAAAGGGGGAGATGAACAGCTTATGGACCATTTACTGTACAGGACAACGATACTTGGTTGCACTCACCGGATTTGGTAAGGCTGTGCCCGCCTTGCTATATTAAGCTTAAGTTACCGGGGTTGACTCGAGTAGCACAATTCGCATTGATAACAACCATTGTTCCAGAACCAAGAATAGTAAACATCTAGCCGATCTGGCGATCCAAGCTTTTGGTATCGGATCGATGATAACTTTATTCTGGAATAATAATCATGAATCGTCACGCGGTGGGTTATTTTGGCGCGAATGAACACTGGTGCTAGGTGCCAGGTGCTGTAGTAGAAAACCTGCCGACGCGCCGCGGCGGCCATCTCCACGACAAATGAGAAATTAGCCAGGCCGAGTTGAATTCGTTGTCGCAGTCATCCAATTGTGCATCTGCTGTGCTGTAAAGAGTGTCCAGACACTTTAGCGCTGTACCGGTGCAGTACCCGGGCAGGTGTGAAGGAATCGGGAAAAAAAATGATCACCAGAAGATGATCTGGTAGAAAGAGAGGGAAGCGCTTTGGGGAGGAAAAAAAATAGGCTTGGCGCGCATCAGAAAGCGGAATGATGCATGTCGAGTGCCGTACCGGTAGAGGGAAGGAAATCCTCAACCCCACACCTGGTACTAGAGTCCAGATTATTCCGTATGCGCACCACTTGCTGCGCATTCAGCCTTAGACTATTGGGTTCTGAACAGCTTTGGTGATATTATTACACTACAAGTACCATTAGATCTTCACTCACTTTGTGCAACAACGCAAATTTAAGACGTCTCGCAATCTAACCTATGCGTTTTTCACCAGCCCCCAGATCCCCCTCATTCCTTGTTTTTTTTTGTCACTATAAGTTTTTCCCATTTTTTTCTCCCCCAACCCGAGTACTTGGTACAATACTAGAGATGCCAAGGTGTCCGGACACATTTTATCCCACATACAGACTCCCCGGTTCCCGAATCCCATGCTTAGGCAAATGACTTTTTCGGCGGGACCACGATTGGTATTTCATGAGTCTGATGTATGTCTCGCAGCAGTCCGGAGATAAACCACCAAGCGCTGTGCGAACCACACTACCACCCCAAGAAACTTTAAAATCCATTTACAGGCACTGCTTGCTGAATCACAGATGGACCCCTCGGGGGGCTAAAATAAGTCACTATCTAACTAACTTGGTTCGCTTGTGACGAGCTAGATCCTAGGGCTTAAGATACTCTCGGATAACCGGAAACCCTAAGCTTGGGTGAGATTAAAGGATCACATTTGGAGAAGTGAAGATACTTATCATACATCGTGCGCTGGTATTGAAAAGGAAATAACAAAATTAACTCACAAGTCATCGTCTAGGGGAGAGTACCGTACTGTAGTACCAGACTGTTGCTAGTTTATATTACGCATTTGGCGCTTGATATACTATCCGAATGTGCGAGGAGTGATACCGTGCTGCCATGACACACTGTTCCTGTATTCCACTTTTTGTATTTGGCGCCGACCATCGGGGAATTCTACTCGTCTCCGGGAATGAGAGCTTTAATGGAGGTATCTGCCAGCTTGCTAGTAGACAATTAATTTCGCGAGCCCCACCCCCGTTGAGATGACAGAAGCAGGTTTCCATATCCCTGAGACTGCCCATAATCATGAATCACGAACTTGAGCATTTTTCTTGATACTTTGTGAATACCGATCCCCGCAACCTAATATCGGGCCCTTTTCTCAAATGGACTTGACTAGGCTTTATCCTGCTAATGGGTTGAGTGCGTGGACAATTCATGGGTACGAGCGTTTGGCAATACGGTAATGTGCTCACAAATTTTCACCACCAATCACTCGGAGGGCTTAGATAGTGTTCGAGCGTTTCGAGTCTCTGTTTGCTAAAGACGGGCTTAAACTACGTTCTCAAGAAACATCACTGACCCTGATTAAGCGAAGAGAAATGTTCTTGGAGCTCATATCATACTGTATCGTCTCGTCAAAATTTGGTATCTCCGTGCAGGGTTCTATTTTCCACACCAAGGTGAAAAGGTCAACCCCTAATGAGGCCTCGTTATGAACAAAAAAAAAAAGAAAAGGGAGATTTGATTAACCCTGCATGGAGATACAAGATTTGGGGGGACGATCCGGTATAGGCCTAAGGGCTCCGGCCACTCTCCCCCTGGATTCTACTGTATAGTCTGGCCGAGTGAGGAATGATGAACCTATGCTTGCAGATTGTTGGAAATAGTATAATACTTGTGTTCTTGTCAGAGGTGATAGGGGCGAGTTGAACCAAATGAGCGGCAAATTTCAAACAGACGATTTTCACACAGAGGCTACTTATTATACTTAGATACAGAAGGTTTCAAAGAACAAAAATAAGAAAGAGATGAAAGACCAAAATTTAGTGAGAAACAAGTTAGAAATTCAATTTTATTAATCTATACGTTTTACAAGAAAAAGGTATACTATACTTAATAAAGAGCAAAGCAAGAATAAATAAATAAAGATTGAAATGACAAGAGAGAGCTGCCACTAATGACTCCATAACTAGGCGATTGTTCTTCCGTGCGCAATTCACAATATCTAACGGTGATCTTGCATCCCCTGGGCTCAGTAGCTACGAGTGGCACCTCATGACTCCTGGGGTCACCTATAGTACCTGTTTGTACAGTAGGTCTTTTTTCTTTTTTCTGGAAAAGTCACTCGAGTGTTTTTAGAGATTCACGGGTAGTGATACCATAATCGTTCTCCAAGAACATACTGGAATAGTATAGAATTATCGTATTCTAATATGTACTGTACGAGTACCAGTACTGTAAAATAAATAAATCGTCTAATATGTAAAATAAATCAAAACGTACGATCTGATCGTCTGATTGGCCGATCATGTGACCGCACACACCGGGAAGTTTTATGGCTCGGCATACTCGAGTAGAGCACCACCAGGATATATTATCCACTCCCACCTTCTCCCTTCTCCACCATTCACCTTTCTTCACCCTGCCAAAATTAATTTAGCTGAATCCACCGCACAAAGTTACTCAACAATCGATCCTCTACTCCCCTCAAATCGCCGAAAAAATACAAAGCGTCCACCCGCCCTGTCGGAACCTGAAGCGCTCCGGTTCCGGGCATCCATCTCATAAGACCGCATTCACCAATATTGGTAGCGCAAACTACACTACCGGTACCGCACCTGGACACCTATTCACTCACCTCGGACCGGAATGCTGGAGCCTACAAACTGAGCTTTGTTAATAGTCCTCCCCTACTCTTTCCATCAACATTCCTGAACCTCAACCACCTTTCGCTCCCAACTCATACCACAGCACTTATCTGGATCCCGCATCATATTCATTCCTCTACCACCTCCTATAGCAAACAGGATTTGGAATGACTGACAACTCCACTGACAGTATGAAGCGAAACAACTGCGATGAACCTCAAAGAAGCACTTCCTATGGCCGAGATCGTGTTAGGAACTACAGAGATCGAGATTCCGAAAGAGGGAAATCAGTTAGCAGTCGCGGCGCCTCCCGCTGGGATGACCTTCGCTCTCGCTCTCCCAATCCTCATCACTAATTCGCCTCCTGTGGTGACGATCGCTGGAGAAGCAGGAGTCCCCCGTCCACAAGCGGATCGACAGAGAGCCCCCCTGTTGGGCCAGCGAAAGAGCCGAAGCCAGACCCAGCGCCCACAGCAGGTAAGCCTATTGTCTACTCTGTACTACACGACTCTTCTCTAATTTTGCTAACAGACATCGAGCAGCTGCCGTAGCTGCTCGTATCAACGCCTATTTCCAAGCAAACTGCGGTATACAAATGTAGATGTACCGCCTATCTATTCTGTGAGGAAATTCCTTCCATAGTTAGGGTTTGCGTTTACTAATTTTAATAGAGCGCCCGAAAATCCTCTAGCCCGCCTAGCACAGCAACATTCAATAATGACATGTATATCACGGATGGTGATTACATCAAAGATATAGAAAATAATGACCTTCGCAACCGATACAGACTGACAAAAGGCGCCACTCAGCAAATGGCAAACATCGATCCCTTCCCTTTGTATCTTGTACGTGCATGGGCGAACCTTTACACTTATGCACAGCTCAAGTTCTAAGGAGGAGCCAGTTAAGCAGCAAGATGATTACAAGTATGAAAATCTCCGGATTTCAAATTATAATAAAAGCTAACTAGTTATTGCAGATTACCGGTAGAATAGTCTATAAAGAGAAATGAGCTGGCCCTTTAAATCTGCCGGCATCATCTAGCTGGCGGATTAAAGGGCTGGCCGCTTCTCTGGGGGTTGGGTTTACCCGCAGTTGACTGCCGGTAGCAGCAAGATGATCACAAGTATGAAAATCTCCGGATTTCAAATTATAATAAAAGCTAACTTGTTATTGCAGATTACCGGTAGAATAGTCTATAGAGAGAAATGAGCTGGCCCTTTAAATCTGCCGGCATTATCTAGCTGGCGGATTAAAGGGCTGGCCGCTTCTCTGGGGGTTGGGTTTACCCACAGTTGGCTGCCAGTAGCAGCAAGATGATTACAAGTATGAAAATCTCCGGATTCCAAATTATAATAAAAGCTAACCAGTTATTGCAGATTACCGGTAGAATAGTCTATAAAGAGAAATGAGCTGGCCCTTTAAATCTGCCGGCATTATCTAGCTGGCGGATTAAAGGGCTGGCCGCTTCTCTGGGGGTTGGTTTTACCCACAGTTGGCTGCCAGTAGCAGCAAGATGATTACAAGTATGAAAATCTCCGGATTTTAAATTATAATAAAAGCTAACTAGTTATTGTAGATTACTGGTAGAATAGTCTATAGAGAGAAATGAGCTGGCCCTTTAAATCTGCCGGCATCATCTAGCTGGCGGATTAAAGGGCTAGCCGCTTCTCTGGGGATTTGGTTTACCCACAGTTGACTGCCAGTAGCAGCAAGATGATCAAGTATGAAAATCTCCGGATTCCAAATTATAATAAAAGCTAACCAGTTATTGCAGATTACGGGTAGAATAGTCTGGAAGCAGCCCTCAAGGTTATAATCCCTGAATTATTAGCCTCTGACGATGATATGGGCGGCAGTGAACCTATCAGAACCTGGTTCCTGTGATACATAGGTTCAATTGGAGATCTGATCCCGAAGACCAAGCACGCAATGGTTGAAAAAACAAGTAAGAGTCGATACGAAAAAGTAACGATTGCCAAAATGAATGCCGAGGTTAATGATATTGACCTCGCGGGGTTAATAAAGGCATGGGATTTCCGAATTCACTCCGTCAAATTATACAGACTTGACAAGGCTGGTGTTGATTTGAATGTGACGATGAACAAAACTACCGGCTTGCTACCCCGGTGGACCAGTGGAACAGACAGTTTACAAGCCCTCACTGTTTACCATAAAGTCAGTGTCATCATGATCAAAACACTCTGGGGGCCAAGACTAGCCTCAGATCTCGAAGGCAAAGAAGGCATCGAACCAGTTGCCAAGCGGTTAGTCGGGTTCGCAGAAGCCTGCTGTCGTGGCTTTGAAGGGCGCTCCTTATGGTGCGAGCAGCAGAGCGAAGACAGCGAGGGCACCGTGCAAGAAGGCAAAACCATAAAAGGGCGCTATATTGCGCAATGCGGCGTGTGGATGAAACCCCTCGCTGAACTCGGCATGCCGGAGAAAGCCTCCAAGCTGGGGGGAGAAATGGCAAGACTATCGAACCCTGGTAGATCTCTGCTCGAAGGAGATCATCCGTATCGAAGTGAGCCAGACGGACTTCAGCAACGCTACATCGAATCGCGAAGCCGTATAAAGGGAAAACGTTGAACGAGTGCACACCAGGAAGCCGACCATCGAGCGAATGGAGGCCTACTTTGACAAATTCTGTGAAGTCTGTGCGATAGAGATGTCCAAGCACCTTGTCGAAAACGGCCAGCTACAGAAGCTCCTTAACGGCTTTGCCAACCGCCTTGAAACATACTTGACCAGATTCCTCCGGTCCAGCAGGAGATACGCAAAGCTCTCCCGGATCCATGACGTGGGACTCGGCGATGGAAAACTAGCCCAAAATCGCAGCAATGAGATGTCTGGACGAACAAAGTGTGCGCAACATGGACTCTGAATTGGAACGGGTAGATATAAAAAACCGTGTCTACGAAGCAGTCAAAGACACTGGGAAGACCTCCATCGATACCGAAGGCGCTGTGCAGATCGGCCTAGGGAAATACATGGGCCGTACACTAGCCAGCAAGAAGCGCGCCGGCTGTCTCGAGCTCTGGAAACGCCTCTTTGCCCGGGCCGTGGAGGGGAAGGTTATGGCTGTGGAGGAACTCCTTATTATTTACCAGCGATATCACTTTCGAAATTGGGACAAATCTTGGAAAAGTTACCGAGTATGAGGATATTCATTACCGGAACACCTAACATTCAGGCTGAGATCGGAAAGCGTCATGCCGGATGAGTGAAAAGTTTATCGCTAGGTCCCAGCAAGGATCATATCATCGAATAACTTCGTGCTAGCCTGGATGAGAACGAAACACCGGATGCAGTAGACCAGAGCTTAAAGGCAAATATTGTGGAGAAGATTGCGGAAAATATATATCGGAACTCTAGGTATGGGGAATGCTATTAGGAACTCCATGACATGCTGCTAATGGCTATGAATCTAAGATTCTACAGGTTTCCTTAGGTATCGATGCAATTTTACACTATTGCAAAGAGAAGAGGTCAACCCCGATAAACCAGACAATTACGGCCGAAGACCACACTTGGATGCAGCTAGGGGTTGGCATGAGGGAGAATCGTGGTTGAAAGCACTTCTTGCAGGCCGAGTGGTGAAAATATTGCTTGAACGGCAAGAGATCACGCCTGTATTTTACACATTCAATCGTAACCCGCAAAGTTTGCTTCTCTCATGCATTAGAGATGAATATAGTGAAGATATCAGATTTGCTACCTTCCCCAACGCCACCTCCATTATCTACTATACTTTCAACATAGACTTCAAGCTTGACCGGTCGGCCGAGGGGCTGCTATCTATATTACTTAGGAAATGATTACCAGCTAGTCCGCTCAGCCAAGAGGGTGCTATCTATACTTACACAGGGATAGAGGTTGACCGGTCGGTCGAGGGACTGCTAGTAGTGCATTACTAGTGAATGTAACAAAAAATAAGCAACCAGCAAAACTGCAATCTACCCATCTGTCGTCTAGCCGTTACGCCGTGTCGAGATTTCTTGTCCCCGGTTCGATAGTCTACGCAACAAAACGAAACGAAACCCCCAATAATCACCTCCCCACAGGCTCTCTCTCCCACTCTTCTCCCAACAAACCCCCCCGTCTTCACTCCGGCACCCCTCCATCCCTATACTCCAACAACCTCCCCACCCCTCCACCACCCCCAGCCTCGACGAACCCTCCCTGAAACAGCACATCCAAGTAATGCTGTACAAACAGGTGTCCCTGCCCCTCCCTAACCAAAACCCTGCCAGCAAACTGATTCCCCCACGTCTGAACCGCCTGGGCAACGTCCCCGCCAGGCATAAATCCCAGTATTCCAATCCTACTAACGTACTCCCCACGATTGGCATAGTGTTCAAGGTACCGCAAGGTGCCCGAGCTCGGATCGTCGTGCTGGTCGAGCGGGTTATTAAATGTATTCGATGCATTGCCGAAAGTGTAGACCTCCAGGCAGGAGAGTAGGGACCTGGGTATGTCGGCGTAGAGCATATCCAGTACTAGCGATGTGATGATTGCGCCCTGCGAGTGCGCGAGCAGGACTACCCTCTTGTGCTTGGGCCTGCAAACGGGGATGGAGGAAGGGGAGGAGGAAGAGGAGGGCGCGGTTTCAATTTCCAGCAGTGCGGTACGGAGGTTGCGGTATAAAGACCTTACGCAAGCAGAACTATAGCGCAGGTCCCGCTGGATAAGGCATTGTAACAGGTCGAGTACCAGTCCAAAACTATATCCCGTCCCTCACGCTCCGTCAGTCCATAGACACACACACACACACCGGTCATCCCGATAAAACTATAAAAAAAAAGAGCGGCACAAACCTCCGATTATGCACCCCCCAAACCTTCCTCCCAAACCTCCTCTCGGCCTCGTCAACATTAGTCTTCAACCAATACTCACCCGTGTTAACCCCATTCACGAAAAACCATTTCTCATCCTCCAGTTCTTCTTCCGCCTTCCCGCGCACGTATTGTCCACTGCTAACCACGACATCCCCGTCGTTCCCATTCAGAATACGAGAGAGGGTCCACGTAGCTCCCACCACGCCGGCGAACCAGCAGAGCCACACCCCGCCGGGCAGGAATAACCATGCAGGGATCAGCAGCAGGGAGAGGAGACCGACGATGATGAGGAGTGTGTCCAGGGCCAAGGAGCCGATGTTGCCCCAGGAGTAGGGGTAGAGTTCTGCGCTCGGGTTGGAAGTGCTCAGAGGGAGGATTATGCCTGCCAAGAAGGGGAGGTTGGAGATTAGGACGTAGAGGTCTAGCAATAGAAGGTAGGGTGGTGGGTAGCGGGTTGGGGCGGGGCGGAGGAGGGGGGTGTTGGCTTGGGTGTCCATCGTCATTTTCTTTTTTTTTCTTCTTTTTTATAGAGGAGGAGGAGGAGGAGGAGGATGGGGGGATTCCTTCAAACGGGGCACGTTATTGCGTAGGTCCCAGTGATGTTTCTGAGTGTTTATACCTACCGGTACTGGTGGGGAAGGTAGAGTCCCGAATTTAATCAAAGGGAGAGGGCGAGGTGGGAACTGGAATGGATGAGATTGAATCTGATGAATTTCAGCCCCAAAAAAGAAAGTATCATACGGGATTCCCTTACGGGAAGTCCCGCTTGGTAGCTCATCGGTTCGTCACATTTCCCTCATTTCATTTGCTCATCATTTTTTAGTGGCAGCGTTTCTCATTCCCCAATGGTTTTTTGGCTGGTGCCCTGAGTGTGAGTGATGGGCCGTGATTTGCATATGAAAATTGGGCTAGTCATCATGCGTCACATAAGCTGCCTGGCTGTAGGCATCGATATCGTATCAACCACAATGGCAAGGGGAGGAGGACTTTTATCAATCTAATTTCCCAGTAATTTTTTCGACAAACTATTCCCCAATTAAGGAAAGGTCAGTACTAGCCTTCACCACCCTCTCCCGTGACGAAAAGCCTCCCCATAAGCCTCCGTTTTCAATACCGGCACCCCCCCCCCCCCCAGTTGCACGAAGTGCACTCAGCCAAGGTCCACAATGAGAAAACACCGCCCATACACCTATTACATGCCCCCCCCCCCACGTTTAATCAGCATTAACAATCCAGCTCTTTATCCTCTATTTGCTTCATGGCGGCTCCCGCATGTCAGCATGTCAGTTTGTATGAGGTTCCCCCATCGGCAACACACATAAGCCAGGCTTGTTCGATTCAAATCCCCTTTCACCAATCAGATGGACGAAAAAGGAAATACCCTCCACGCAATAGAAGTATCTACAGACTAGCCTCCCAGGTAAAGCAAATACATGAAGAAAGGAAATGACGCATGCTCCAGGTACTCCCCATTGCCAAGAAGAAGAAAAAGAAATAGGCGATAGGATATAATTCAAAAGCAGTAGCAAAGAAAACGAAGAAAAAAAAGAAAAAAGATAGTACGACTAGTTATGACGGCTCAAGATAGGTCGAAACCTGCGTTTGAATTCACAGAGTAAAGGAGCTTTTCTCGGAGGATTTTAGGATCCTTGTAACGGGGGAGCTTGAGAAGGTTCACACAAGTACCTGTCTTTGTTAGCGCTCGAAGTGAGAATAACTGGAAGAGCAACATACTAGCACTGCAAAGTCTTCCCTGGTCCTCACCCGCGTCCCTGATACTAAATCTTGGCCTCAATACTCCAAAGCCTAATAGCGGCGCCCGGGCAACGCTAGTGACAAACTTCAAAACCTTCCTGCGCTCTTCATCGCCAAGAGAATGCATGACCTCCCAGAATAACCGTATGCTCTCGTGCTCGACACCATCGTCGCCGAGTTGGTAAACACCTCCGTAGATAGTATTTCTCCTCAAGTCTTCCACATCGATCGGTGTGTTGATATCACCACCCACCAGAGTTTGCAACTCTGATTGGTTGAACATAGACAACCAGTTTGGGTTTATAATCGAGTTTAAGCCTTTCAGAAACGCCGAGGTCTGGATATGTGCTTGCACGGAGAGTCGGTATCGGGAAACAAGGTGGATATACTCAAGCTTGTTTGCGTTGGTAACCGGGATCGTCTCTCCTCCGGGTTTAAGTTCCACCGTAATAGTCTTGTCGTGCCTTGGAAGACGAGAACTGATGGTGAAATTAAGCCCAAAGTCGGATTCGACATCGGCCGCATAATTTTTAAGCTCCACAAGTCCTCGGTAAAGGCCCCCGTCAAGAGCTCGGAGGTCATTGACACCAACGGCCGTGCTAGCTTTAGAGTCCGAGGCTTGTTGACTCCATTTGAGGAGAAAGAAGGGGGCAAAAGCAACATCCACAAGAATTCCTTCATAGAGACACTTTCCAAGCACTCTTCCAAGAAATTCGTACCTTTTCAATAGCGGCTTAATTTCATCCCCGATTGCCTCTTGGTAGGGGCCTCTTGTTCTAATGAGCTCCTCTTTGAGCTCCTCGATGCTCGTTGGGTTAGGGTACAACAAATGCTGCTCACTCTCCAAGAATAGATTCCTGCCAAACTCAGCAGCCTTCTCATCCCTATCATCGCTAGGAAGATCCGCGTCGTCGCCGTGGGTCTCTCGATCAGCTCCTGCGATGGTACTTGGTGTGAAAGCATCGCCGCATACGCCTGTTAGAAACTCCTTTGTGACACCGCCGCCGTCAATTCCGGCTTCCTCAACACCAAAACGATCTATAAAAGTGATTTGAATGGGCTCCTTGAGGCCCTCTCCCAAGGGCCAGAATTGTTCATAAGCGTCCTCAAAAACCTTATTCCTCCTAATTGTCGCGTGATGCCTATTAAGGTTATCCCGGGCATCACCAAGCGCACCCTGTGTTGGAAAGGGTAGCTGAGAGCTCCGCGAGAGGACGGCGTTCCTCCATTGGTCCGGGTCAACAAATCCCCCGCGGCGCCGGCGTTGGTCACCTGAGACAAATTCCCGGAATATTTGCACCCTAGTAGCGAAGGGAATAAAGAAGGGGAGGTTCTGAAGTATCTCAAGACGAGGAGTGATGGTTGCTAAGTAGAGCGCTCGTTGCTTTTTGCGCTGTATTTTGTTCATCAATTCCAATTGCAGATTTCGCCGTTCGAAGGGACCTAAAGCCGCAATCGCTGCTTGATCGTACTGACGTTCCGGCTCTTCATCTTCTTCCCCCTCGCTTTCTATCCGGTGTCTATTTTCCTCTTCCTGCACCACAGCGGGAATAAAGCCCTCGATGTTAAAGCCAGCGGCGGTCATAAGCCAGTGATTGGATGGGAGGAATTTTCGCCTCGAACTATTTAAAGTTTATTAGGAAACCTATCGCTTTATGTAAAGGGGGCATCATACTCTCTAGCGTAAATGGCCTTCAAGAGCCCTGTAACTGCAGTTTTCAAATACTCAATCTCCCACCCCTGGTTTGGCTGGTCCTTGAAGAAGACAGCTCCTCCATCGGGCCTCTGCCTGTCCTCCCCCATCATCTCCCCTCCCCAATAATACATTGCAAAGGCCAGGTTCTTGAGAAATACGCTTAGATTTTCTACGTCCTTTAGTGGTAACTGACGAGCGTTTTTATCTACCCTGCTGCCCGCGAAAAACTCGTCGTCGTCCATAACAAGCAGCAGAAATCCATAGAGCTCAATAAACAAAAGAATCAAATTCCATTCGTCGTTATCGGAATCTCTTACAGAGGCATCATCGGTGGATAAGTTTCGTCTTCTCAGACTGCTCACGGCCAACGGAATATACCTGGTGACTCCCGTGAATAGCTCTGATTGCTTAATGGTTGCCCATAGATATCCCAACACAGATACCCCATCTTTAGTTTCAGCAAGACAGAGCCACATACAGACTTCCTGTTTCACCTTTGGGAATACCAATAGCAGCGTCAGTGCAAATCCGGCGAGCATTTTTGCATAGCGATTGTCGCGGCCGGAGAAACTTGCACTCGAGAAAATGGATGCAATAGAAGGCTGCTGGATCAAGCTCTCGAACTCGGACTTGACAAACGGCGGTAATGGCTGGCTCCTGATTTGGTGAGATCTCCCCCCATTGGATTCATCTTCATCTTCCTCATCACCTTCAACTCCCATAGATATATCTTCCACCTCGATCCTCCTGCTCGCCTCTTTAGCGACCGACGAGAGGAGAAGAGACATGACATAAATATAGCCCTCCTCCTCAAAGCCCCTGCTAACAAACGGCTTATCCCCAGTGAGGTCAATAACCTCGCTGTCGAATACACTGGGAGTAAAGTGGATTATGTAGGATAACATCCACAACCTCTCTTCACCGGTGGCAATAGCCCACTCCCCTGGGGATTCAGACATGGCCTTAATGAGCTTCCCAAATCCCACGGCCTTCTTCAATCGCTCGAAGCCGCTGCGCTGAAGGTGTTCCGGCAAGTCGGGGGTCACGAGGTAGTTGGCAACAAAGTCCCGATGTATCTCTGCACTCCTCTGTTCATTTTCCTTCCCAATGTTTTGCAGGGGTGCCAACACAGCATCTAAGATTTCTCCTGGCGAGGACTTGGAAGAAGTGGTAATTTGAGAAAGGGCCTTGTAGTATGACGCATCAACAATGCCGGGGAGTTCCACAGCTAAAGAAGGCAGCACACCTAGGGAGTCAGTTGTCAACGCCTCCTCGTGAAGCACTTCTATCAACAGTTTCCCAAATTGTTCCATCATTAAGTTTCCACGACCATCTACCCCTCGTTCCCTAACCCTTAAGCATGACTTGCCAGAAGCTTGAGATAAGTATTGAGCCAAGAAGAGAACTAGAGCTTTCATCCTCAGCAAGTCTCCTAAATCCCTCTTCCGGCGCCTTCCGGGCCTATGTCCTCTCTCGTAAAAGGCAAGAAATAATGTGACCCCGTACTCAATCCGCTCTTTCGAATCACTCCCCTGCCCGACATCCCCACCAGTTCCTTTAGCGAAAACGCTATCCCACTCTTTTCTCCATCTCGCCCTCTGGGCCTCGGCTTCTTTCCGACCCCTCCAAACACGTTGCACCGTGGTGGCGGCTCTTAAACGTTGACGCGCGGCTTCACGTTGAGCTCGCTCTTGTTGGGCATGAAGAACTGATGTTTGTGTAGCTGGGGCCCGGGAGAACTGTGATGGCCGAGATGGAGCAGCGGCAGGCTTCCGGCCAGAAAGGTTAACGACCCGGGGCCTGCGTGACGAGCCAGTAAATGTCGGGTACATTTTTTTTTCTGGTGTCAGCCACACACGAATGGTATCGATCGTTGGACCCTCCAAGTAATACAGATATTCTATCGGTCCGAGAGCTCGAGTTCTGTTGCGTGGGATGGAATGGCGGAGACTTGAATGCGAGAGATGAGGAGCGTGGTGGAGTTGAAGATTTGTTTACTTATGTGCGAGAGAACGACGGGATAAGGTAGTTGATGGAGCGATAAAAATGTTTGCTGGGGTTCGGTTTCTGCGGAGGTATGATAAAATAGAATAGGTGTAAAGGCGTTGAGGGAGGTATGTGATGTGGTGGGGGGAAGGTGGGAGACTTCTCCAAATGCCTTGTTTCCAACCGTTCTCGGACATAGGCACAAGTAGAGTACCAGCTCCTTGTTACAGTACCCTTAAAAAACCAGCGAACAACGAAGAAACGGCTGGAAAAGATTACTCTGCCTCGGCTAGCTCTCTTGGTTAACTTACAGTACAGTCTGAGTCTGGACAAATATAATACAAACTGGGGGTTATTATAACACCCGCCACTCGTTCCAGAGGTCGGTCAGAGTGCGGTACAGTATAGTCTAATACCGTGCTCGCATCAGCGTGCTGTGGGAGCACAGCGCTGCACAGTGCACAGCACGGCTCAAAAGAGCATACTCCCCAGCCGTTGACTATCCCTCTCTTGCACTTGCATAGGCTAACCCTCATCATAAAACACGACCGGATCAATTGTAAAGGCATTCCGCTAGGCACTCCAACAACCGCGATAGTTTTGTCGTCAAATAGGATTCTCTCAATGCGAATTTACACTAAAGGAGTTTTTTCTCTCCTCTACAGCCATCCCGTGCGTACGACACAGATCACTTTACAGCAGCAGTAGCTGCTCGGGTTTCCTACATAGTGTTATTCGCCATACAGCGAGGAAGGGCTTTAAATAGCATATCATCCCTTCGATAATAGTGAACCACATTGCGCTGGGTACTTGGTGTGTTTGCCTGCTCTTCTTCAAGGTTTCCCTATGGTATAATATCAGAATAATAGGGCGTAAAAGGGTTCGGCGACAGATATTTTTGGTCGGTCGATGTAATGATGGGTGGACAATTGATATTTAACCACACCCCAGCTCGTACATACCGGTGCTCGAGTAGCTCAATTTAACTGAGATGTATAATACAGAAAGTGGGGATGGATTGGAAGGAGAAAAGGTTCAAAAAAATAATATTTAGTGTATCATACTACTCCCGCGCATATATAATACCTTTGCGCCCCTAGAGAATAGAGTCTCAAATTATGCCCTCTACCATCTAAACTATCAAGTATTTGTCAATCTTCCAAAATACTCCGATTGTCATACTCAAAGATTGGGGTTAAAGAAGTTCTATTACTCTTCCAAGTGCAAGCCTATACTGTTAACCTGGTCTGAGGCATTTTTATTACTATATGAATACTTTTCTATCTGTCCTTCATGACTAGATCCATTTTAGTGTTATCAGGAAAGGCTTCAGAGTGAAGCAGAAGAGGATGGTTTAAATACCTTCCCCTTTGGGAATAGGACATACCGGTATTTCAACTTTCAAGAGCAATTACTTAGTCTACCATACCCTCCTTTGATGTCTAACAAGTGAGATGGGAGAGATTGACATGGCAGAATATAGAGATGTGAGATAATAGTAGGGTTTCAATTAGCTACCTTGTATAATGATGGCCATAACAAAATCTCTGTCTAGATCAATTTATAGCAAGAGCTGAGTCGTTTAAGCCAACTCGGTTTGACAGCCAACAGGTAAGTTCCCGGGGAACTCTCATTTGATAATACTACCGGTATAATCCAAGAAAAACAAAGACGTAGGTTATTACTTTGAATCAAAAATATAATGTATTCTGGGATCTTCCGCTCGTGCCTGCGAGAGGGGTGCTAAATGGTAGTACTTTCTTTTTGGCTACTTAAAGTACGATACCTAGGGGATTGGACGAGCATCGGTGCTTTCTTATTCTAAGAGTACTAGTATCGGGAAATTTTGGCCTTCCCTAGACCTGGAAGCTTACTAACATTTCTGGATACGATGCTTTGGAATGGGCAAGCAGTTTCGTATCGTAGAGCACCGGTTTGTGCATGGTCCTTTGTTTCCATGATATTGTGACCCATATTGTGGCCTTTCTCTAAAACGATTGTCGGCTACCCTTCCTCCGCCATCCCAATGGACCAGAGCATGCCGGTAAGGTATCATATTGGACGGGGATGTGGATGATCTAAAACTCACCAAAAAAGTAGGAATATGTAAATCTCAATAGCACATTGCACTAAGATGGGATTCAGAAGGGCAAGAGAGATATTATACCTCTGATAGCACACCATTTCAGATTTGCCTGTTATTGAGCTGAATTCGGAGGTTTTATTTTGTCGAAGCTCCCTCAGTGAGGATTTGTGCAAAATTCACATACAGAGCGATCCACTTCTGCGTTGGTCATCCGTGGAACACCACGACCCCTTGGCGGCCGTCTGTACCCCCGCGCAAAACTTGCTAATCTGCTCGTACGTGCCGATCAAAGGAAAACATATGATACAAAGTGTCCGTGATTGCAATGAAAGATTTCAAGGGTGGAGAACACAAGTCTCAACACAGATGCATCCGACAGAACACAGCCACAGACCCCGGAGATAGAACAATACCGTACGAGTACTCCCTGCTCCTAGACAGTATTTCAGCAGAGTCGAGTGGCGACCCCAAATTTCTTTACTTTCTCTTTTTTCTCTACTCGAGTACCGGTATTTCCTCTTCTGTTTGTTTACTGGGATAAAAAGCACTCTATCCGTGATCGGTTTCATTTTTTTCTAGGATTTAACCCAACAAGCACTCGAGTACCGTACGGTACCGGTACTGTACCTTGCTGCGTCAACTGGTCCCCCCTAGCCTCTCACGGCTTGTGATCACATCGCTTACAGCACGCTTATCGTTCCATTGAGCAAATCTTGCACTTACCCCACCATCGCCGCCTTGTTTGTCTCTGAGCAAGGGTTTGTTGCCACACCGAAAACCGTTGCGCCTACCGGGTCCTTACCCAAAAACCAAAAAAAAAAAAAACTCCAATACCGTAGAGGGATTTCGGAGCACAATCGCTATCTCTGTGACAACAGTGTTTACTATGGCAACAAGCGAATTTGAAAAATAGGGATTTCAGCGATTCTGGTAGAGTTAGCTGTGTCTGCCATTGTTTACGTGTACCTCACCAAAAAAATTCGGCATCTCCAGGCTTAACCGAACTTTAAGCGTACGATACGGCGCAAATCACATAATAGTAAAACCTACACCAGGTTGAAACGGAATCAGTGGCAACCGCACCAAATTGCTGCTGCTTACTTAACAGTCTGAGAACCACATACCGTATAAATTGGGAAGATCCAGAATACGCTAGCAAGGGTAAACAAGGTGTGGCAAATCGTGCTACCCTAGAGAGGGAATTAAACTGCGAAAAGAGACGAAATTCTGTGCTTGGGTGGCCATCATGCAAAATATTATTACCCCTTGAAGCAATTTCTCTTCCAGCCGCTCTTTCTTACCCATGCTAGCGTATTCTGGATCTTCCCAATTTATACGGTACTCGAGTACAGTGGCAACCCTAATTTACCTGCCAACTAAGTATCATACCCACCAGTTTTACCTAGTATCCTGTCCTGCGAATATCTAGGAACTTGTTTCACTTTCACCAAAAATCTTCAACTTAACCTTCAATAATTTTTCCCAGTTCGCACCTATTTTGTGAAATCAAACCGTGGGGACCAAGCACTCTTGATTCTCTACCTCTTCACGGTTTCTATTTCTTAAAATTCTGTGTTTTGAGTCTGCCCTCCGCTCTCCGGTTTGGGCCTATTTGAGGTGTAGGTTTTAAGCTGTACGGTACATTATCTCTTAAGTGAGACCTAGCCCTAACTTGTGACCCGTTGCCGTCGCAACAAGCTAGAACTAACCAACTTTCTTTGCTCCGAAATCCCTCTAATCGTCATCATCGTATTTTCGGCGGAAAACTTTGCCAACACCAAACTTCACCCAAAGATGCCACTGCGCACGGTATCCATTCGACCATCTGCACTTCGTACCTTGCCACGATATGCCTCGTTTGCTCCTCGATTGAACCCAACGTTGATAAGGGGCTTCAATTCCAAAGATACCCCCCCTCTGGCTCCCTCGAAACCCGTTGGCCCGAATCAAGACCCCCCGCCCCACGCTAGCAAAGAAGCTGCTGATATTATCGGTGGAGTGAGTCCAGATCTGGAGCAGGGAACGCCGATTGGAGAGGCGAGATTTTGATTCCAAGTTGCCGGGGATCGGCAGTTGCTAACTTGGGAGCAGATGTTGAGAAAAGACCCCGCTGCACACCGAAATGCTCCCAAGGTTTTGAAAAAGATTCCCGGGACAAAAAGAGAATATTCCACTTCGACAACTCCGGTCGAGCCTCTGCCCTCCGACACTTCTACCAACATGGTTTCCTCCACTGCTCCCACATTGCCCCCAGCTCCTCCCGACGCTCTTGCCTTGACCATCCCCGGGGCAAAATACCCTCTTCCACAGCTTCCACTTCCGTCGTATTCTCACCTCAAGCACCGCTATTCTACATTACTGGAGCAGGTCACAAACTTTATTATGATAGGAGGTCGAAAGGCCAAGGCAAGGTCGTTAGTTGACCAGATACTTGCCCATTTACGGACTCTCCCTGCTCCAAAGCCAAGAGAAGGAACCCCGCTCCTCCCTGGGACTCCAGCATTATCTACACTGCCACTAGATCCGGTTCAGTACCTTCAAACGGCGATTGACTCTGTCTCTCCGTTGGTCAAGATTTCGATGCTTAAGGGTGGAGGAGGAGCCAAGCAACCCGTTCCATACCCGCTGCGCTTGAGACAGCGGAGGCGATTCGCGTTGACGTGGATATCTGCGGCTGCGGATAAAAAGCGAGATAGGCTGGGTTTCGCGGAGAGATTCGCCGATGAGGTTGTAGCCGTCGTTGAAGGCAGAAGCTCGGCATGGGAGAAAAGGAGCCAGGTACGCAACCCCTTACACACTCTACCTCTATCATTAGAGCTTACATAGAAGCAGATCCATAAACTAGCCGTGGCATCGCGCGCTAACGTCATTGTTAATCCTGGAAGAACAGTCGCGCCTTCAAAAATCAAGTTCCCTACAGCTGTTCTCTAGATTCCGGGGAGATCGCTGATATCATGTAGATTATTCATTTCCTCCTCCTCCTCCTCCTCCTCCTTTTTTCTCCTTTATTTCCTAGGTTCGGGCTCTCTTAAGCATGGTACGGTGCATAAGGCATTTGTAAACTTAGTTGGGTGACAAAAAACTGGAGCCGATGGCCATTTTACACCAAAACCGGGCACTCTTTACCAACTATTTAATCGCCCTCAACAAATCTGAGGGTTCCACTTTAGACCAAATCAAACTAGGGAACAGGTAGAGAGTAGCTTTCGGGAAAGGAAATTCACTAGAGGGTTTATGGGATTGAGAAACCAGAGAGAACTTAGGACAAAGGTAGTTCTCATGTATCTTTTATATAGCTACCTCATACAAAATCTCAAGTCACTTTCCAATCCTACGGCGCCGGACAATGCCAAATCGACACCTCCGCCAACCCCAAACATGACCAACTTCAAACTGCTCTAAGTCAACAACAACAACCGATAAACTCAAAGGCTTCTGTAAAAGTCTTTATGTGATGGTTCTCTAAACAGTTATAGAGGGATTTAAGGAAATATTAACTTCCAAGAGTGTTAGAGTGGCTCAAAGATTTCCATATTTTGTAGGGAGGGAGCTGAAGTTGGTGCCCCAAGTTTACTGTATTGGGTAATATCTTGGCAAGGTTATACCCAATGCGGTAATAAACATCGCCGATCATTTCACCATTTCAAATTATCTATCCCAATTAGGAAAGTTATCATCGCTTAGTAAGCGACAGCGAATTAACAAAGGTGTTGATTGGCAGTGTCCGGCACTATACCACACTGCCTGTAATGCCCAAAAAAATCATGTTATTAATTTATAGGCTTGATATCTCCGTGATAGAAAGAAGTAGTTATGATGCTTCTTGCAACCCCTCGAAATTTCTTACCTGGGTAGTGTTGAGCTATGAGTTTCTGAAAACGGCTGTTTTTGGTGTAAAATACCCAATGGCCCAAGTTTTTTGTCATCCGACTTTACATATACACCAAAAGTGATGAGAAGAAGAAATCTCTGGAATTCCTTGACTCGTTGTAATATCTACTTTGACGTTACCAGGTGAGCGGGATGGCATTGTGGAGATGCAGTGCGAAGCCTTCAGGAGAAGACACCTTTGCGATCTCTTTCAAAAACGCACGACCCCTTCTTAGATATCGCGGTACTACACAGTGCCTGGGAGTATCACAGTGTCGTACTTTCACGGATGATGATAACCTACGTCGTGTGAGGAAATTGGCTCCAGTCATGAGGACACCTTTCCGTGCAATTGTTCAGCCGGTTTTATTCCAGACGAATTTGACGAAACGAGTGGCTGGGCTGCTATGGAATGATTGGGCTCCCCCGGAAATTATTGAAGACTGAAAAAGAGACAATGTGAGTACTTGAGGGATTGTTATACTGAGGATATTTAAAGAAATTCTAATAGTATACATATATACCGGTATATTTGCCTATTGTCCTATCGAATATCAGTCCGTAAAATACGGTAGACATGCATAAAGGGTATTGAGATATGGTGAGTGGAATGGAGATGTGGTAATCTATGGCACGTGGCTGAGAGAAGCAGCACCCGCCACCTCTCGCTGCCACGGGATGAGCCCTTCTGTGACCTTCTTTCGTACTTTTTTTTTTTTTGTGTGAAGGTTTAGCCTCCAAACCTGCCTCACACAAAGGTTCCTGTCCCGCTTACACACTCCCGTTCTTGCTGCCGCTTTTTCTCCTGCTTCCTATCCTCTCCCTCTCCCTCACTTTCCTTTTTTTCTTCCCTTGAAGAACACCACCACCGACAACGACACCCTGGCTTCCAATAAAGCCTTCAACACCCTCCCCTCATCCTTCTAAAACCCCACACAAAAAAAATAGAAAATCTTTCAAAAACCCTTCCTGTTAACCACTCACAAAAAACTTTTTTCTTTCAAACCCAAAGCATCCTTTCTTCCACTCTATCCCCCCGTTCTCTTTCCAATCTTTTTTGTTTCACGAAACCCCACCATCGCTGCTCATCACACCGCATCTCACAGGCGAACCGTGACTTAACGCTTCTAATCTCGTACTTTTTCTTGTCTATACAGGGAAAAGAAAGAAATTACGAGCGTGTTAATTCAGTTTGTGAGCATCTTTGTTGTGGTCAGTTTCTCCGCCCTTTCTGGTCATCGGACATTCCTGGTCTTTTGACAATCAAACCTCCGATGCTGACCTTCTTTCTCCTGATCACCAGCAACAGCAAGGAAATTAACCTTTAAAAAAAAAACTCTACAATTCCTTAACCGATTTTAGGTTATTACGCACGGTCCTAAAAGTGTTTGTTAGCCTCTCGTTGCTCCTCCCCTAGCCTTGCTCCAATCTTCCTTTTTCGCCATCTATTCTGCGTTTCTGTCGCGGTTTTCGTCCCTCATTAAAGAATTTTCTCACCCCCGGACGGAAAGAGTGTGAACCACCGCTAACCTCATTTATCACAGTTGTCCTGTAACAATGTCTGCCGAAGTTTCTTCGTCTCCGGCTCCCCAGGAGCAAATCGAGCAGCCCATTAACGGGTCTTCTCCCACCCAGGATCCTACTTCCGATAGTGACGCCAATAACTCGTCCGTGGCCGCTCCGACCAATACTCCTCATAACGCCCACACCTCCGCCTCCCTTTATGTCGGGGAGCTTGAGCCGTCTGTGACTGAGGCAATGCTCTTCGAGCTGTTTTCCACTATTGGAAACGTTGCGTCTATTCGAGTTTGCCGCGATGCGGTTACCCGCCGTTCTCTTGGATACTCTTACGTTAATTACAACAACACCGCTGATGGCGAACGTGCCCTCGAGGAGCTTAATTACACTTTGATCAAAGGTCGTCCTTGCCGCATTATGTGGTCGCAACGTGATCCTGCTCTCCGCAAGACCGGACAGGGCAACGTTTTTATCAAGAATCTCGATACTGCCATCGATAATAAGGCTCTTCACGATACCTTTGCCGCTTTCGGCAATATCCTTTCCTGCAAGGTTGCCCAGGACGAGTTCGGAAACTCCCGCGGATATGGATTTGTTCACTACGAGACCGCTGAGGCCGCCAACAATGCTATCAAGCATGTCAATGGGATGCTTTTGAACGAGAAGAAAGTATTCGTCGGTCATCATATCCCTAAGAAGGATCGCCAGAGCAAGTTTGATGAAATGAAGGCCAACTTTACAAACGTCTACGTCAAGAATATCGATCCAGAAGTTACGGATGAGGAATTTAGAACCATGTTCGAGAATTACGGCCCCATCACTTCCGCTAGCCTTTCTAGAGATCAGGATGGTGTCAGTAGAGGATTTGGATTTGTTAATTTTCAAGAGCACCAACACGCCGCCAAGGCTGTCGAAGAACTTCACGAGAGCGAGCTCAAGGGTCAGACTCTTTATGTTTCTAGAGCTCAAAAGAAACACGAAAGGGAGGAGGAGTTGCGAAGGCAATATGAGGCCGCTAGAGTTGAGAAAGCTAGCAAGTACCAAGGTGTCAATTTGTATGATCCCATTATATTCTATGATTAATTGGTTGTATTTACTCTAACTCTTCTATCAAAACAGGTATATCAAGAATCTCGATGACGAGATTGATGACGAACGTCTCCGCCAGGAGTTTACCCCGTTTGGAACCATCACTTCTGCCAAGGTTATGCGCGACGATCTCTCTAAAGAAGATAAAGAAGCCGAGGAGAAAGAAGGCGAAGGCGCTAAGAAGAAGCTTGGCAAGAGCAAGGGATTTGGTTTTGTGTGCTTCTCTAATACGGAGGAGGCTAGCAAGGCTGTGACTGAGATGAACCAGAGGATGGTGAATGGTAAACCTCTCTATGTCGCCCTTGCTCAGAGAAAAGATGTTAGGAAGAGCCAGGTAAGTTGCCCCCCTGTGAGCGGCTCGAAATTTATCCTTGATGGGGTATTAATCAAAAGATAGCTTGAGGCGAGTATTCAGGCTAGGAACCAGATTAGGATGCAACAACAAGCTGCGGCCGCTGGCATGCAACCCCCCGGATTTCTTGGTGCACAGATGTATTATGGGCCGGGCCAACAACCTGGGTTTATGCCTCAAGGTGGCCGTGGTCTCCCATTTCCCCAACCTGGTATGATGCCTATGGCCGGTGGCCCTCAGGGCGGTCCTGGCGGTCCTGGCAATCGCGGCCCGCAAGCTGGAAATTTTGTTCCTAATGCTGGCCGCCCTGGTCCTCCAGGCCCCATTCCGCAGGGTATCCCGCAGCAGATGTATGGTCCTCCAGCAATGGGCCCTGGCGCAGGACCTGGCGGCCCTGGGTTTACTGCGTATCCACCTAATCCCCTCGCTGCTGCCCAGGCGCAGGCTGTTGCAGCCTCTCAGCAAGGTCGTGGACGCGGTGGCGTGCCTCCTGCGGGAATGCAGGGGTTGCAGCAGGGGATGGCTAACATGAGCATGGGCCCTCGTGGTCCTGTCCAGCCCGGTCGCGGTGGTCCTCGTGGCAACATTCCCCCTCAGGCACAGCCCGGTCGTCCTCCCGTCACCCCCCAGATCCCGCACGTATCTACTAGTGGGATCGATCCCACCGTATTTGCTGCCTCACCTCCTCAAGCCCAGAAGCAATTGCTTGGTGAATCTCTCTACCCCAAGATCCAGCGCCAGCATCCTGAGCTTGCTGGAAAGATCACTGGGATGTTGTTGGAGATGGATAATATGGAGCTTCTTGCGCTGTAAGTTTGGTCAATTGGATCCTATCTATCTTGTGCAATAACAACTAACACGGATCAAATAGTCTTGATGACGAGCAAGCTTTAATCGCCAAGGTCGACGAAGCGCTTAGTGTCTATGACGAATACGTCAAGACTCGTACTGGCGACGATATTGGAGGCCATGAGGGTGCCGCGGCTAATGATAATGAGGGCAAGGGCGATGAAGGGAAAAAGGAGGGTGAAATTAAAGGTTAAGCTTAAGGCGTCTTTGGGATAGAACTTTTTTCTTTTTTCTCTTTTTCAATTTCTCTTGGGTGGCCGGGGGGTTGTTTGGGGGATGGTGACAAAAATCTTCTTTTCCTAGTCTCTTTTTCAATGGGTCATTTCAATTCACTGTTCTTACTCTTACATGTGCAAAATTTTAACCTCCTTTTTCTTTCTCCGGGGAGTGATTGTGTCCTTTGGGTTTTCCTTTATATCGACTTTCGGTCTCAGAGGCATTTCGGTTTACGAGAAGCTGAGCGTTTTTGTGGCCGGCCGGAATTGTTGGGGCATGAGTTACGAACCGGTGGAAACTTTAGGGTGGGCGGGGTTCTGGGGAATGGTTGGTTTTTCATTTTCGTTCTCAACTCTTTTTCATTTTTCTCTGGTGATTGAAATTTGACTTTTCTCGTTGCCCCGTTTTTCTCATTTTTATCTTCAATTGGTGTTTTCCCACGTCAAAACTGAGGGTTGTGAGGTTGGGTGAGGCTCGTATTGATATGAGGGGTGTGTGCAGGAAAGCAAATCGGACATGTGTGAGGGGATGGGTCCGAGGATGGGGATAAATCACAATTGGCATAAAAAAAGCGGGAAAAGATGAAATTAATGAAAAAAATAATTAAATCAGAGTTTGTTGAATGCGCATTTTACTTTTAGAACGGATGCGGATTCACCGGTACTACCGGTATAGCTCAGCTACCCCTAAACGGTTTTCTCTTTGAATGGTGACATAGGTATCAGAGATACGATACATAGCGCTGGGGATCACCCTCTGTTCCCCTCGGGTTGGTTAGTAATAGGTACAAAAATCGGTTGCCTTGGCATAAATTTGTATGATGCTCTCCTGCCAGAAAATGCCCACTTTGCCGTTCTCAACCAATACTCGCTCAACAAAAAAAAAAACTGGGGCACATAGAACCAAAGAGGGAGGACTCGGTTCTGAGTAGTTCCGTAGAGTTTGTTTCTCAAAAAAAAAAACCCTCTTTCTGTTGCTGCGGAACGTTTCGTTGTTGATTTTTTCGCTCTGGTGGAGGTCGGTTTCAGACGCCAGTCACCGTGGGTGAGTTTTACACTATTACGGTATCATACTTTGGCTGGACTATCATTGCGGAAGTTGTATATAGCTAAAAGGCACACAGTAAGATGGTTTGTCACCATTATAGCGGCTATGGTGGAATTCCCGTGTTTGTCCCTGTTATTTTTGATGTTTTGAACCCTAAACAAAGAAAAGTAACATATGCCGGTTGATGGTTATAACATAAATAAATAAATATTGTTAACCCTGTTGAAAGAGTGAGCAGGGGTAAGGCAGGGGAGCATTTCCGGACAGCCCATGGGCATGGTGGGGAAGCAGGAGCTCTGTGGGATCCCGCTGGCACTTTGTCGGTAGATTAGATCTTCCTGCTTCCCCCCCCCCATAAATGAAGCTCTCACAATCTCTACCTTCCCTACCCAAACCCTTAACTTTATCCACTAAACCTCACCGTCACAACAGGAAACATCTTCCATCACCGAGAACGAAACATCACCCTCTCGAACCCTGAGCACCTCAAACCCCGTATGCATTTCCTATCTTCATTACCACTAACACGGGAAACCTTTTGATCCTTGCCTTACTTTTATCCCTTCCCTCCCTTCTCCCCTCCTCCTCCTCCTCCTCCTCCTCCTCCTCCTCCTCCCTCCACCACCACCAACCCATCCTCCCACCGCAACGCGAGCCGAGGATGGAGAAATCACCTTCCAAGAAAACGCCATCTCCAACGGCCCAGCCTTTTGTTCCCGGTCGTCAGACTACCCGTACATCGTCCTTCACTTCGCCACCTGCTTTAGCTCCCTCAAACGCCGACACTACAGCTTCTAAACCACGCGTGAACCTGCCAGCCTCGCAGGTTCCTTGTAGATATTTTGCGGCGGGTTACTGTCAACGAGGTCCCGCTTGTTACTACAAACATGATCTATCATCGCTAACACTTCCTGGCCTTGAAAACGCTGATAAAGGGAAGGAGACCCGGGAGCCAGAGAATACGGATACCTGTGCGATATGCTACGAGATCCCGACGACATATGGCCTCCTGACAAGCTGTGATCATGTTTTCTGTCTTTGTGAGTTTGCTTCCTACCATTTATTACGGAGAGATGTCCGGGACTGACGGTGTTTTCTAGCATGCATTCGTGCCTGGAGATCTACGGCTGCGCCAGATGCCGTTCCAGATTCGGAGGGTGGTGTTTTGAGCAAGACTTCAAAGACTTGCCCACTGTGTCGGGTTCGCAGCAAGTTTATTATTCCTAGTAGTGTTTTCCCAAGACCGGTTGGAGAAGCGCCGGATGAGGGGGAGAAGATCAATCCGGCCAAGGATGCAATCATAGCGGCCTATCTTGCGAGGCTTAAGACAATCCCTTGTGTGTCCCCACCAGTGCCTGCGTAGTTGGCAAGATGGCAGCTAGAACTAATGAGATGTGTGTAGGCCGCCATTTCACTAACTCCCTGCTCCCTAGCGCTCCTCAGCGTCCCCGTCGTGATCTTCCCGACTGCCCATTCGGTAACGACTGTCACTACAAGCACACATTCCGCGGGTTTCCTTACGTCTTTAGCGACTCGGAACTTAACGCTCAACGTCGCCGTAGAACTCAAAATCACCGCCGTATGGGATGGATGGAACGCCTTCTTTTCGGTGCACCCTACGACCCCGGCAGCGACCTTCCCCTACCCTCGGCCCCCTGGCATGTTTCGGAGGCTGAGGCAAGGACCCTGATGGAGATTATTCTTGAAGGCGGTGATCCCCCAGAATGGGACGATTTCGAAGAGGAGGAGGAGGATGAGGAGGATGAGGATGAGGAGGATGAGGATGAGGATGATTACTATGATGTCGACGACCCATTTGATCCCGACTGGGGGCAGCGCATTCTCAACGCCGTTGAATTATCAGTTCCTCAAGGATTTAATTCCCGGAGTAGGTGGGCGCAAAGCGCCAGGGAAGAGGATGAGGACTTTGACTTTACATTTTAAGGCCTTGTTTTTCATCCATCTCTGCGATCTGTTCCTGCGGGGTGTGCTGGGTATATCTTAATTCTTCTAAAATTCAGATCCACTACGTTTAGTTTCGAGCAACGCGTGGTGAGGGTGGAGCTATGGCATGCAGTGTCACTCGAATCGAGTGTCTAGTAGTCTGAATTAATCTCCACTTTTATTGCTTCCCCTTGGATAGAGTGATTTGTTTTATGGTTTTCTGCCGGTGAAGGGGGGGTTGCAGGTATGGAGGTGTGGGGGATGGTTGATCAATCGCTGGGTGCCACAGGTTCGCAAAACCGCAGGCTGCTGTCTCTACACACAGAAATGCTTGTATCTTGGAGGCTACAGTGTGGCGGTTCGGCTTATCGCCAAACTTCATTTCCTGGTGACCCCGGCCCATTTTCTTCAATTGGCGTTTGACTTTTCCTTTCACCCTCTCATCTCCATTTTGAATTCTTCTTTCTGTTTTCAAGTATGTCATCTCTTCACCTGTATCTCTCTCTTCCAAAGTTTTCTTGGGCTCGGTATACAGAAACTTGGCTAGCCAACTGGAGAATTTTGAATACAAAATGAAAGCGCGTGTCTGCCGGTACTATACGTACAGTTACCGTTAGCCTTACTCGTCACGTGAGAATATACCAACACGAAAAAGTCAACTGCGAGTTGTGCATAACTAACAGTCCCACCCCAACCAATTGTTCCAACGTGATCCCCGTATTTATATTAGACTTTGTCCGCAGCTGAGACTTTGGCGGGGTCATGTGCGATATATATTGTCCTGTGCTTTTGTTTTGCTTCGTAGGGGGAGGGAAGGGAAGGGAAGGGAAGGGAGGACTTTTTAACTCCCGGTTTTTTTCTTTTCTGGTTTGTTGTTTGTATGCTTTGAAGTGGCGGGAATGGTTGTTGGGCGCATTTTTTTCTTGCTGTGTGGAGGATTTGTGTTGGGTATCATATGCCGGTATCGTAGTATGGGTGGTCATGTGGCATCACTCGTGGATCGTTGTTTTGTTGTTGGGATTGGGATTTGGGGATGGATAGTACGGTAGCGCATTCAATGGCCCGGGGAACTGTGGATGGATGGATGGATTGGCATCGTGCTTGTAGATTGCTGGAGGGGGGGGTAGTTGAACTGTTACGCAGCCCGCTTTAAGCTAGAGTTAGAAAGAAGGAAAGAAGGAAAGAAAGGCTACTCGGCTCCGGGAGGGGAGGGAGGGGAATTGGTGGAATGGGAAAGGGGAGGTATGCTTTGGATGATGCTGGTACTGGTTACTTGTCGTGCTCGAGGAAGTAGTAGTGATTCGTCGGTATGTCGGTGGGAGGGAGGGAGGGACGCATGGGGAGGTGATATTGGATTGTTCTTTGGGATGGTATACTAAGTAACTACTGTACCAATCACTGGTGTTATTACTGATGTTAGCTGGGTATCATACTCTAATTCTTCCCAATTCAACTAACTTAGTCTAATTTAGTCAGTAAGTCTAGTACAGAACACCGCATTTTCTAGTGGGAAAAAAAAAACCCATTTTTGCAAGCTGCAGGAGGAGGAGGAGGAGGAGGTTCGAAAGAAAAGAAAAAAAAGATTGTGGTGGCGAAAAATATACCGGTAACCAGCCCCCCCCCCTTTTGGGTATTATAGATAGATATATGGAGGGTGGGGTTTTATTACCCTGGGTATCGTTGATATATTTGTCCCTCTATGACACCGTGCTTCAAGGAAACAAACTAAGTTAACCGGGAAGTGGTTATTATACTTTATGTCAGAATTCCCACCTTGCAGCGTGAAAACCAGTTTCAACCAGATAGAAATATGCGGTAGGGTGGGTGGGGTATATAGCAGAGCGCAGGCTGCTAACTACAAGCATCACCTCGTTTTAAACCCCCGCTTTCCGCAATCAAAAATGCAGATTTTTTTTCTTTCTTCCCTTCTCAGCTTGTGTTGTGTTCTGTTCTGGCGGTGCACTTGTTTTGGAGTGTGTGTCTAGATTGCTGGGTTATGTTCTCCTCGTTAGATGGTGATGGGTGAAGTAAGTAAGGGAGCGGAAGCTCCGATGGTGGTGTCGCTGCCCAGGGTTCGGCGACGTTTGCGAGGGATTGTAAGACCAAGGTGTGTCGGGTCCTGTATACTTGTGGTGCTTGGTGAGCGGTGGAAGGGAAGGGTGGTGTTTGGCAGGCGGGGGTGCCCAAGGGAGCAGCTTTTTTCGAGCGTTTTTGGGGGAGGGGCGGCGGGTGCTCTTTTTCCAGGCGGTTGGAGGGAGGGAGCTTGCGCTGGGTATGAGGTGGGGGGGGGGGATATATCTGATGTGCGGAATGTGTACTGCTGGGGCCTTAATGCTGGATAGTGGTGCAAGTATGGGTATATATATATAGGTGGGAAGTGGGGGGTAGCCTTGTGGTAGGAGGGGGGTGCTAAAGGTGAATAAAAGAAGTAAAAAAAACTTGCGAAAGCAACTTGCGAAAGCAACTTGACTGCAATATAATGTTATGAGAAATAAGAACCTAAGTTTACAGGCTTAAGTTTAAAGCTACGGAAGATAGGAGGATAATGATGATTTATGCATATTATACGGTTACAAGCTATTACCTATTATTTGTTTCTTTTGGGCTGTAGGTCTCCAGAATGTAATTTTACCTCTGTACGGACCGAAGACCACTGTCGGTGATGGAGGAGACCGGGCACGGAAGAGAGATACAGAGGATGAAAAAAGCACAGTCAAGCATCGCATGCCTCCGCGTGTCTGTCTGTGGCGAGTAGCTGTACCCAATCCCTGGCTTAATCTGACATCAGCACCCCCCCGAGTCAACTTAACAGCAATTAAACTTTATTCCGAAAACTGGCCCAAGAGTGTTTCCTCTATGAGAGGTAAATTGTGGAATCACTGGAGATCACTCACGGATAGCTTTTTGTCCGAATCAGTGGTGATGGTGTTGTGTACTGTACAGGGAGTAGATCCCTACCATAATAAGATTGCACTAGTTCCGGGTGAGTATCATAGACTACCTAACTCAGGTACAACTGGAAGCCCAGGACTTGCAGCTTGTTGGTGCTCCGGCCCACTTCATCACGGTTCGTACCTCCAGAATTATAGAACTTATGTCTTTCCCGGGTTCAAGTTCAATGCACTTTCGACTGTAGCAGGAATGAGCATTAGACCAAGGCCCTGTCTTGGCGGATGAGTCCCTCTGTATGCCTCCTTAGCACTCTTGAGTGATGAGATAGCTGCGGAGAGCCAATTGGCCGGGAATGTTTGGTTTCCAATACTTATAAGCCTGGAGGGCAATGGCTTTGTGAAGGGGTGGTGGTGAGGCCAGTTTTGGGAAAGGTTGCAGTTACCTCCCCGGTACAGCGAAGGGGTTTGCGGGCGGCATCCCCGAGCGTGGTGAAAATTGGTGCATCGGGTTCTGATACAAGGAAGGGCCGCATGTCCTCGAAAGGCGGGCCCGTAACTCTATAGTTGTGGCTTGCGCGCATCCCATTGGCACAGTATTACTAGTGGCCAAGGATTTTGAAATCGGGACACTATTTACGTTTTTCTAGCATCCCTTCAACGCCAAAAGGAAGAGAAATATGAGATAATACACCTGGAGGTCTGAGTTTATTCTTCCAAACATACTAGAAGCTGGCGTGGAAGTTCTTTTATATTCTAGGAATGTTTAATCATATTGCTTCCCCCCGGTAGCCTGCGTCTATAAAATTATTATATCCTTACACGGCCAGTATACCTATCTTCCCTAAAGGATCAGGTCAAGTAGGGGAGAGTGACTATGGATGGCAAGTTTGGTTGATAAACCCATATCACGTGAGCTCTGTAGTAGGCCCCCGCTCTCTATTCCATCACGACATAAGCCACCGTGATCGGTGTTGCGTATAGCCCGTGTCATCACGGGACCAACCGACCTATATAAGCACAGTCCTAACCCCGATATCCTGATTCCGAGACCATATTCCGCCTCCTCGGATTCGCAGGCGAACCCTCCTTGCACAAACATTTCCTAAGTTTCTATCATACATTTCGTGGACTCGAACCTCCTATGGTGGTGTATTATCATTTGCCGCCCACGGCCTGACCTATAGCAAACTATCTTGGCGCTCAAGAGCACGCACCTATCCCTTTTAACATAATAATATTATGATACATGGTTACGGATTTTTTTTCTCTCCTTTTTCATTTTTCACTACAATCCAGAACCAAGACCACTAAGTGGGGGGGCAGTTCACCCCCCCCCAGACTTTCCGATACCCTACTTTGATCCTGCTATCTTCCAAAAGCACAGCAGAGAGCCGGGCCGCCCTTGCGGCTGATCTGTTACCGGGGGTGCATCATTGATCTAAGAAGTTGAACCCCGCAGCCCGGTAGAGAAACACTTCCCAATAAAGCACCTGCAAGCAAGATATGATAACCCCAGAGCTAGTGTGGCATTAGAGCAGAGCTAGCTCGAGCGCGAGCACCGCATGTCAAGTTACAAAGCGATCTAGGCTTTCCGAGTCAAAAGACCTACACGGTGGAACCAAGCCGTATGTCCAGGAGATGGATGCCATGTTAACCCAAGGGCTCTTGACCCTTTAACCCCGGATAGCGTCACTGCTCTCACTAGCAGAGTTTTCATGAAATTGCTGCGCCAACCTTCCATACTGCCTTCTTGGCGGAACCAGTTGCCTGTCAGAGTTCAGTGCTATATTCTCAGTCATACTCCGTCCTCTGTACCATCTGCAGCCGTGGGTAGTTTGAGGCAGAACTGATTGCAGCTATTGTTAGAGATGACAGATGCATCGTCGTCACAGCCACAACCAAATCACGCTCGCTATCGTCACCGTCTCACGACCTAACGTACTCACCTAGTAGGGCTCGGGACCATGGTAACCCATGATGGTGATCATGATGACGACGATAATGCTTTTGCAGGATCTAGCAGTTACCACGTTGTGTGGCCTGGCAGCATGCCCGGATTCTTAATCATAATCGGCCAGAATCGATTGTATCATTCTGGCTGGCCCCGGCTAACCAACAGGAATGCAATCACGAGCAGTCACTCGGCTGGGAGTCCAAAGAGGTGCTTCAGGATTGAAAGCCCCAATAGTAGCAAATAGCTTGGTCATCCGAGGGATCCACAGCGGAGGTCTGTCGTTGATTGCCCTACAATTTCTGTGGGAGGGCTGAATTATTTGATCTATTCGGGAAGTTCAGAGCACCCTAGGCCTACCACCCTCTGACACGCACAACTTTTTCCTAGTTGCGTTCTAGCCCCCGGCGGCGGAAAGGGATGGAACACTTACGCAAAAACTATCCCGCGATTTCCATCTGCTCACGGTGTGATAGTTCTCCTCTGTTTCGCCAGGGGTGCTGAATTGCTCTCTGAAGCTTTAGTTTCACATCACGATCGCCAACACCCCGAGACCACTGATTGAGTCCACGATCTCTTGCACTGGCCACGCCTTACAGCGGTGAAGAAGGAAAAAAACAAAAATCACGTGCTCCTGCATTTCATTGACTAGAGCGCGAAGAGAGTTATTTCAATGACTTTATGCATTCATCTCAGAAGTGAATCTGAGACATAACACTAAACACAACGATCGTGTCCTCCGGTTATTATTTGTTGGTCCCAAAGGCAGGGAGAAAAGATACCTCTTATCTACCTTGAACTTTGTTGGGCAGGGAGAACGCACTCAAAAGTGTATAAGAATAGCGAATTGACGAGCCCAATTGGAGGGAGACGTAGGTTTTTATAACGAGTGGAGGCTGAGGAACAGGATGAGCCCGGAATAGTCTAGCCTCATCCATCGTATCATACATCGTATCATACCCTATATTTCGGAATATCCTACCTCTCTGAAAGTTATCACAAGTGGGGGCAGCTTACGCTATACTAGGCCATCTCTAACCCCCGCCGCCAGGGCGCTCGACGACGAACGATGAGGATGACCCGATGATCGCATTTTCCCATATTTTTTCAGGGGAGGGGGGAAAGACATCATGCGGCTGTTACATAAGTGAGAAGCAACCGACCCCCGGAGGGGAATGAATAAATGAATACTTGTTTGGAGACTATTTGACGTCCTGTCATCCGATGCTTTCTGGGACGAGATTGCGGCACCAGTATATTGTCCTTTTCTCCTTACTTGCACTCGCATAGCAGAAGATTAGGGTTGAGTAACATATGGTTGATCCATGTACGAGAAGGCAATGCAAAGCGGACGATATTATTTGCCCTTTCCTTCCCTTCCTTCTTCACCTTCAATCAACCTCCGAAAGCAAGCAAGCAAGCCCCGGTTGGGGCTCCATAAAGCGAGATTTCCGCCAAGAAAACCGACCAGCGTTCGGAACCTGCTAGTTCGATTGGGTCTCCTTCTTTCCCCCTCCCCTCCGCACCATGTGCATGGCACGGCCTAGAGTAGTGCCCTGTACCAGCACGTACAATATGTATCTGGTTAAACTCAGCGGTGGCGGCAAATATCTAACTTATCGCTTGCAGGGCGTGAAAAGAAAAGCCACAAGGTTTTTATACGGTACTGCACTGTACGTACGGAGGGGAGTGCACAAGTACTCGAGCAGCGCAGCGCAGCGTGAGTTGGGTGGCACCTGCTCAAGGTTGAGGTAAGCTAAGCTAAACCAGGCTAAGCCAAACTAGCAAAACTTCGAATAACTACCGATCCAGTAGCAAACGCTGGAAAGCGAAGATACGGTAACCGGTTGAAGAGCCTAGTTGATAGACCAATTGCCTGAAGTATGGTGGTTTTTGGTTGGTTGATTGAGGGGGGGGGGTTAGTCCTGCCGCCGTATGGTTGCTGTATGTAGTGAAGGAGTCGGATTGGATAACCTCGTGATGTGCAATGTAAGCAGGCCGGCTGGCTGGCTGGCTGGTTGGCGAAACCCCCCCCCCCCGGTCCATGCTGCCCGACCTCACTTGAGCGAAGAAAGTAAGAGCCCTATTATACAGTGCAGCAACGGGCAGACAAAGAAGGATCAAGAAAGAGCTCTAGAAATTGGCCATGCTTATACAGCACTGGTAGTAACACGAGCATTATACATACTCGAGTACATAAAGTACGGGATACCCCCCGGTCACGAGACGAGAGAACGGGATACGGTATGTAGATGGATAGATGGATGAACACGAGGGAAAGAAAAAAGAACTGCCCTTTCTTCTTTTTGTTTTCTACTCTACTCTACTCTACTCTACTCTACTCTACTCTACATCCCATCTCACCCGCAATAGCCATTCACCACGGCACCCATGATAACGTCCACCACGACAATAGAACCCCCCCCTTGCACATCCATTCATTCGCGTGATAATATGTGCCGTATATTCGTACTCGTACACTGTCCATCATAGTCGTACACACCGTATCCCGCAATTCTATGCGGAAATCTTCTTTCCCCCCCCCGTCGCACAGACCATTGCATCCACCCATCCACCCCTCTTTTTCCTTCCGCAGAGCCGCAGCAGGGATCTGGGATGTTTCCTTTGCTGTACGGTGCAAACAGGACAGTACCCCTACCGTGTATCCGAGATAAAGCTGTGCCGTATGTGCGTCTTGTTCAAACGGCTTTTTGTGCACTTGTTTGACTTGGCCCACCCACCCACCGATGGATTTGCGGGGGGTTTTCGGGCTTTGTGTTTCTTTCTTTCTTTCTTTTCTTCCCTCGCTATCCTAGGTGGGCTCAGTGAGGTGAGGGTTTGGATTTGTTTTACCGTCAAAGAAGGGGAGGGTAGGGGACATGAAGGAAGGTAAACTCAAAGGGGGGAATGCTTTTTGAGTTGCGAACAGTAGTGAGGAAGTGAGGAGGCGCGTGTGCTAGCAGCGGAGGGTGGATGGCTGATAGTGCTGGCTATGGTATCATATAAGTATTAACTTATGCTATGGGTGTATGGGAGGCAGCGTTGGTGCAGAGCCACAACCTCATCTGCTCTTCTCTTCTCTTCTCAGCTCGTTGCCATGTCTTACTGCAAGCAAGTCATCCTACGTTACCATCCTCAGATGCCCAAACACATAACTGTCGCCGCCCTCGTCTTCACTCTTCCCCCCTTCACAATCTCTGCTTCAACAAACTTTGTGCGCAAACATGGTAGTAGGGCACTCTATCAATCGATTCTCGCCTCTCTTTTCTACCCTATACACACAATCCCCCCCTTCCCCTTTTTCACCACCCTTCGCCCTCTCCCACCACCCAACCAACCCCTTTTTTAGTGAACCTAAAGTAAAGAAACCAAAACCCCAAAAGGTAAGAAATAAAAATGAAATCCCATTTTACTCTAGCATCCTGTGCCATCCGTTTGAAGAAGGGGGAAATGGAAAAGGCTAGGAAATGCTGAAAAAGAGCAAAAGATGAAAAACCAAACGCCGGCATGAACACGTAATGCATGGGAAACGTAAAAAGTAGCTATGACAAATACGTAAGGAAAACAGATATCACCTGGAATTTCCGCTGAACGAGAAACAAATGAATAAAGATGAGAACCGAAAGAGCGGAAAAAGGAAGAAGAAAACAGACCCAAACACCAAATGCCCCGAGGATAAATAATAAAAAACGGTAAAGTCGTAAGAAAGATGAAATGGGATGAAAGAACCATGCTCCTGCCTTGACCGACCTAACCTGACCCTACCGAGATAATGATTGATGAAATAGTAAACGTAAAGAAAAACCTTGGCCATTTTAAAATCGGAGAAAGAGATGACTTTTTGGATGAGGATGAGGAGGGTATTTACTGGTCTGCGAGTGGGTGTTGTGATCATCTTGGAGATGATAAGGAGGAGGGGCGGGGCACCGAAGCGTTCGTTCGCTCCGTTGCGTCTATAAGAGATGGAGGAAATGAAATATGATGGATTTTTTTTCTCTCAAAAGGAAAAGAGGAAACCTCACTCGAACTCGAATTGGATTCGATCATTGTAATAGTTGGGTATGAACTCTGTTGGGGCGATGCTGTGATGATTTTGACAAAGAAATCACCTGTCCCAAGTATTGTTCCGTTGGATACCCATCACGGGTAAGCGCATGCTTTCGTCAGCTGTATGTCGTCTCCTCAGAGACTCTGGACCAACTTGGCTCCTCAGCTTTGTCATTCGATCCCATATTTCTTTCTCGCTCCGTTTGGAGAGTAATACATTAACTTCATCGAATGATCTCTTTTTGTCTAGCAACAGTGCGTCTTCACTGGGAGTCCAAGGCTCCATTATTGGCTCCTCCAGAATGTATCGGCTCGGGCATGAAGGGGGCGACGGTAGCGGGGTCGTCTGGTAAAGTGCCATCGGGAAGGGTGCACTTGAAGCCCAAGGCGTGGATGGTGGGAGAGGGTAATAGGCCGAGTGGGGGCGTAGAGGGGATTCTGCAGCGATCGGGGAATAATGTGGCATCGTGTGGTGTAGTTGTGGCGTGTTTGGGTTTGTTGATGGAGCGGGTGAGATGTTGTTGATGCTTCTCATCAGGATTTTAGGACTCCCGGAAACGGTGCCTGTAGTTGCGGTTGCCATCTCGTTGGCAAAGGACGTCGACGTTGTCGTCACAACTGGTGGACGGCGGTGACCCTGGTAATACTTTAGGGTTCCGGAGGCAAGGCGTCGCCAACGGAACTGGCAGGCGTGAGATGTTCTTCCCGGGACTACGCAAACAAACAAGTTAGGACTAAAGAAGTTCACTTGATTGTTTGGGTGACAGCCTGCTTACAGTGTGTCGCGATCTCCTTCCATCCGAGCCTTTGTTCTTCCTTCAATGATTTGAGCAGGACATCGTCTTGAGGATCCCATGACATGGGAGTTCTTGGGGTTTTCGGCCTAGTGGGTCACGCCAGTTAGCAAGTGGTAAATGAGACGAAAGGGCAGTAAGCGTAAAAACTCACTTCTTCCTGCCCAGAACGTCGTACTCATCGGTATTGCCATTGTTAACTCCCGTCCGAGGAGAGCTATCCCACCCTAGTCAGCTTCCTCTTCGTTTTTTAAGGATAGTCAAATTCGAGAATCGAAATTAGACTAACCTCCTGGCCTTCCGCTGCTTGCTTCCGCTCATGACATCGGAATCAACCTTTTGGACATTCAAGCTATCTAGACGATCTAGATCACACATGGGGCTACCAATCTGCGATAAACTACTTCTCCGTCTTACCATCCCAAAATCATACCCAGTGTTGTTGTAGCCGCTGAGGGGAGTAGTCGAAGTCGAGACAGAGCTGCTTCGTGTACCACCGGAAGCCGTGGTAGTAGGAGAGCTTGCTGCTGACCATTGGCCGGAAGGGGAGGAATCTCCAGAGCTGTCCGAGAGCAGCGAAGAAATTGAGGGTTTCTTGAAATTCCGGGTGCTTCGGCGTGGGGCTTGGTGTTGCTTGAGTGATGGGGGTTCGATGGGTGCTGGTGTCGAAGAGGTGGATGAAGGATTGGATTGATTAGATGGGAAGTAGCTATCCATGGGGGGCAGTGTCGAGAGGAAACTATCAGGAGGTATCGGTTGAGAACCTCTAGTTTGAAACTGATATGTGCGAATAGGAGAAGAAAGGTTTGTAGTATTAATTGGAGGGAGAACCCGGGAATCAGTGAAAGAGGTAGCAGTCGAAGTCGAAGGAGGCATGCTGGATTCCCTTATGCTGGGTAGAGCTGAATGCATAGTTAGGTTGATGAGCTTCAGCCCGTATATATAGATATATACAATTATATGATGAGATGAGGGGGGTGAGGTGAGGTGTGTGAGGTGTGGGTGAGGTGGATAGGTAGGTATGCGAGGGGAGTGGGAGGGAAGTGGTCGTCGGAGAATTGAAAGAAAATAAGAAGACACATACCTTTATGGCTTGCGACCCACGCTAGTCTGCAATACAACCAGTTGTTCCTTTTGGGTCACGTTGGGACCAGCAAGGTTGAGAGGGTGTAGACTTTGAGTTGAGAGTTTATTTTTATGATCCCGCAGGGGATGAAAACTCAATACAAAGGGGTGGCAGACACTTCAGTTTGAGTCAATTGATCACTTGGATCGGTAGATTTCCGAGAAGATGCGGAAAACAAAGGGCTCTTGCTTGCTTGCTTCGATGGGCGATGCTACAGAAATCGGGGAACCCAGAATAGTTTCTTCTCGCAGCTACTTATTTGTTTCCGCTCGAGTGCGGCCTTTTGATGGGGGTGGGTGGGGACGATGATGATAGTGATGATGATGAAAGAAGAGTGATGGGGTATTGTGCTCAAACGGGAAGAGGGGGGATTGGTGGGACTGGTATGATTGATTGATGGGGCCGGCGGAGGAAGAGGGGGGAGGATGAGAGAGGCGTAGGCTTTGTTAATGGGGAGGAAAAATGGAGGAGGAGGAGGAGGGATGCTGCAGGGCTTGATGACGCTCAACGAAGGAAAGGTGCATGAAGCAGATCAAGGGCGCTGGGAGAAGACCGGATGGAAAAGAGGGGTGTGCACAGACAATGAGAGGGGAAGAGAGGAGAGGGGAGAGGAGAGGGAGGAGAGAGGCGTATAGACAGGATGTAGGCAGTAGAACAAGATGGCGAGAGGAGGTACTACCAAGTATGTATGTAGTCGGCCAGATAGAGTGGGCTTAGATTGATTGATTGAAAGATTGAGTGAGGGGATATGAGGGAAAGAGAAGAGGAGGTGAGTTGATAGAAGAACAATAGATAGGGAAGTGCAAGGGAAATGTACGTTACGGTGGAAATCAGTGGTATAAGCACGCTAAAGTTAGCCAGCAGGAAGCAGCAGGAAGCATGTTCTTCCCTCTGCTGCTCATGTCTCCTGCTGCTGGGTGTGCGTGTGAGAAGAGGAGAGAAATGGTGGACGCAGTTGGCATTGGTTCGTTGCCTTCCTCCCTGAACCGGAGGGCGTCTTGCTGGACATGAATACCGGTACTCGTAGGAAGGGGGAATTCTGTTTCTGTGTTTTTTTCTTTTTCCTTTCTTGCCTTTCCACTTCATGCAGCAAGCAATTGCGCAAAAGGAAAGGCCCGGGGCAAAGTTTGTGAAGGGGTTGGTTTAGGTCGCTGATATCTGAGCAGAGGGGTGGCCCAACATCACCCATTGGAAGGGTCTGACAGGCGACCAAACTGGAGTGAGTGAGGTCCGTACTGGGTCATGGTTGCGTTTGAAGCCATGAAGCGAGAGACCTGCAGAAATCTTGGTCAAGCTGGGTTATGGTAATCCACTCATCAAACTCTCACCCCTTCCCACCATCGAGTACTCATACCTATCATATACCACGAATACACTAACCCGAGTGCACCTAGAACTATCCAGTACTCGAGTACTATCCCGAGTGGAGAGTAGGGGGAGTACTATGTACTCGAGTACACTATTGTACTACTCGAGTACAGTACAGTACCGTGGCCATCAAATGCATACGCTATGGTATCAATGAAGGCGGGGAAAAAGAAAAAGAAGGCTTGCTTCTGCTTCTGATGGTACTGGCATGGCAAGTGAATCCTTGACGACGACCTTGCCTGTTGTGCCTAGGATTATGGTTGTTGCTCGGTGGTGATGGCGGCCCATGGTGAGGTTGGGTTGCGTGCGTGTGGTGGTGCGGGTTGCGGTGTGGTGTGTGGTGTGCAAGGGCGTTCATTGTGTGATACGAACCTCATCATCAGTTCTCCAGTCTACGCCAGCCCATAGCAGAGCACGGAGCCTCTTTCTACTTTCTCTTGGGTGCTGCCAACCCGGGAACTGTCCATCACAAGTCTCAAGCTTATAACGACAACTTCACTTCTTCCTCCTCCTCCTCCATGATATATGCTTCGTGCTCCTATTAGCGAATCAATTGATCTTGCTCTATTATGTTATAGGTCGGTTACACGTAGTGAATTTTTCAATTTCTGAAAACTCTCTCATCCTCATAATATTTTCTCCTGTTTTCCCCCGTATATCGATGCTCAATTGATCGTGTACTAGGTACTGTACTTGTACTATACCAGCACAGTGTGCATCGCCAGTTTCGTTTGCTCTACTCTCTTAGTCAACTAGGCAAGCAGGCAAGAAAGGCAGTCCATCCGCCAATCCGCCATCTTCATCAAGCCTTCTTTGTGACTTGAAGGCAAGCCCCAATCGTTTGTTGTGGATTTTCCACTTATTCATTTATTCCTTTTTCATTTAACCTTTTTGCCTCCTTTAGTGTTTTTTCTTTTCTTTTTTTCTCTTTTTTTGACCTCTATCCAAGCATCCTTCGTTGATACGAGAGTATCATACTGGTAATCCACTCAATTCAATTTCCTACAACGCTCCGGAACGTCGACCCTTCTCCCATCGGAAATCAAAGGCGGGAAGCAAGTCACTGCTCTGCGCTGCTCTCTGGGTACCGTATTGTAGCACGGGTCACCACCTTGTCGAGTGAACAAACGAGAGTGCTTGTGAAGGAGGAAGTAATAAAAAAAGGAAATAATGGAAAAAGAAAGCAATCTGAACCAGAAACGTCAATCCACGCGTGTGCACCCCTCCTTTCCCTTCACCTCCCACCACTGAAAAATCACCTATCTTAGAGCTACCAAACCTGTCCACTCAGATAGCACTCTTTGTTTTTGCTTTTCTTCTCTACTGCTCAACCTCCCCTACCTAAACTTCACGAGCTTTCAACCCTACCCTCTCTACTCTACTTACTCGAGCACAAAACCTACCCTACCCGACACGCTTCTCACTCTGAGGAAGCTTTATTCACGAAGAACCCCTGCCCTGGTCATTCCATCCCATCGGATCTGCTTCCAACGCAGTCCTATCATCGATCCCGCTCATCTCTTAGCCGACCCCCGAAAGCGGTGTTTGTTGTCACTTTCTTTTTTCATCCTCCTCTTTTGTCCCAATCCCATCCAGCCGGATGTGAACCCCACCACACCGCACACACACTCACATCCATAGGTCCTCTAAAAACACGTTGTGTCGAATCCTCTTCGTTCTCGCTGAAACGAGACAATCTCGACGGCTAATCCGTGTCCTTCGCCCATTCGTCGTACTGTGGGGTAAAGGATAAAAAAATGGTAGGGGTGGGGGTTAAGATGAACCAATTTGACCGAGAGGGCGATTAAGGAATGAGATGTGCAGGAGAGCAAGAAGAGATGCAGTGACGACCGGACTGCAGGGTGCGCTGGCATGGAATCGAAAGAGAGGAAAGTCACTTTTTTCTTTGTGTGATTTTTTTTTCCACTTCTGCTTTCTCATTAGTACTAGTGCGGTACCGGTACGGTGCGATACAATTCTACTCTATTTTTAACTTCTTTTGCTCGGCAACGAGGAAAAAGGAACCGGCCGGGTAACCGACTTCCACACCCCTCGTCGGCCTCCTCCTTGTGTTTCCGTCAATGTCAATGCATTCTTCTATTCGACTTTCCCTTGTTTTTTATTTCCATTGTTTCTGGCTTCTGAAAGAGAAAAGCTTTGACCCTTCCATGTTCCAACCAGTCTCCGGAACTACTCGAGTATGAATTGTTTGGTACTTCCCCTCACCCCCCTCCCGGTTCGTCAACCTCGTACGTACCATTCGTACCACCATCCCACAATCCTTTCCTGCCTATCGATAGGTCAACGAAGCACCAGCCCATCGCCGTTTTGCATGCGAGTGGTGTGGTCGGTCAGTCAGTGAGTCCAGTTCAGTCTGCCTCTGCTTCTGCCTCTCTGCGTGCCTCTGCTAAGTCGAACTCCCTTGGGCGTAAACAGCGCTAACCTCCACCAGATGCGCACACATTTTAGCGGGAGTCGCGCTCCCTCGTCCACCCTACCGCTTGCCTACTTGCCCAAGCAGGCTGTCCCGCTCTGTCCTACCCTACAGGAGCTCACCATCTTCGCCACCCCCCATCATCCACCATCATCACCCTCGTCGCTAAAAAGACCGTTCTTTGCTTATTTTCGATGCTCCCTCCCTCCCACCATCTCGGGAAAACGAATAATCCACTGGATGAGACTGCCTGTTCCTTTACTTGACCTTAACTAAGTTATCTTACAGTACAGTAGTAACCCTGCGCTATCCCACAGGGCGGGGGCGGGGGCGCAACTACTACGGTGCAAAGCAAAGTAATTATTTGAAAAAGAACGAGATATGTTCAATTATTATTAACGATATTATTAACGGCGTTGGAGATGGTCGGGGTCAAGTTAACTTCTAGAGCAAGTTACCCCACAGAGGGTGGAGTAGTCAATGGCAAATTGCCCTCCCCCAAGCTAAAGAGCGATGAAAGGGAAAAAAGGACTCGAAATGACGATGATCTGTGAAGTTAGGGAATAGAAGGCGGGGAGTGATGGGATGGATGAGGGGGGTGGGAAGAGGAAGGCACGGTGGGTAGGGCAAAGTGAATGAGAAGGAAACCGGAAGGCCCGAGAGGCGGTCAATCGAAGGGAGAAAGAGAGAAAAGTTGGAGAAAGAAAGTCTCGAGATATCAGCACCAAGCTACTATCGCCATCTAGGTAGCCAACTAACTCTAACTCAACCTAACCTCAGCCCCATCCATCCCTATGCCCTCCAACCCCGAAACACATCCGACTGAAATCAAAATCCCAGTATCATATCACTTCATCCCTCCCCGTACGAAACCCAAAACCTTCTACCATACCACCCCAACCCAATGCCACGTATCCCCGAGCGCCCCCGAGTCCCCATCCTCCGGTCACAAAATCAAAGCCCCCCCCAAAAAAATAATTTACCGTACAATGCTGCACTATGCCCACAGCACATTATTTCCACATCGATGACGACACACAGGGAAGGAACTCGCTTGACCTACCGTACCGTACACTGCACCGCAGCGCACGCAGCGAGGTCTGCCCTGCGGGCCGTTGTTTAACTCCCATACCGGACCATACCATCCCAGAACGATAGAATACTTGCCGTAGCTAGGGTTTCGTAAATACGGTATGATATGTAGTTTCAGCCTCATGCGATGTTGGGGAGTAGATGGGGAGGGGGCATGTAACACGTCGGTGTGTTTTGGGTTTTGGGTTTGGTGGTGTTAGGGTTTTGAGTTCAATGATGATGTTCGGGTGCTTGCCGGGTGGTGGGATTTGAATCGGGACTTTTTTTAAAAAATTATTATTATTATTATTTCTTTAATTCCACGTTTCGGTGATGCCGGTGGTTTTGGGTTAGAGTTACCGTCTTGTGCGGTGTGGTACCGGTAGGTTATTTATCAACGTTTGCCTCACATGTTGGTATAATAGAAGGAACCGTATGGTGCAGGTCTCAATTGTTTGAATTGGGGTGAAACAATCGCTAGAGCTTAAGTCAAGCTACTAACTTAATAAACTACAATATAATAAGCACCACGCTGCTCACTTTCGGTAACAGTGCAGTACAAGTAAGTTAGCAGAGAAACGGTCGTTCTCCCATGTCCAGGACCGGTAAGGTAACCCATTTCCCCAGTCATGATATCGTGTATGAGCCCCCATTTCTCAATTCTAGAAAGGGCCTCCAACCGAACGAAGCGATAAGCCAGCAGAGAGGTGAAATCCATTTCGCATTTCTTCACTTTTTACTTTCACCCCAAGAAAGCGAAGCAGAAGAAGAATAAGCAGTTCAACAACGCTCAATTGCTGGCCCGTGTTGCATGACCCATCTAATTCCCACCCTGCATCTCGCGTTGTGGTCGTTGTTCCTATCCATCGTATCATACCAGTTGCGTTTAGAATCATCGAAACGATGAGTTGTTCCGTCTCTGGTTTTTTTTTTCTTTCTTTCTTTCCTTTCTTTCCTTCTCTTATTCTTTAATTCTCATATTCTTTAATTCTCATAGCGTTTTCCCCGTATCTATACCAAATGTGTTCATTTTGTAGACCCTTCATGCTCCAATAAAATAGATAAAGAGCACCGAACCGGGATTTCCTTATGGCAGCGAAAACTCTCTTTCCTCTCTCTCTATGTCGCGAAACGATAAGAAAGAAATCATAACTTCACCCGACCAGTGCGTTTCGAATTCGGTGAAACATGAATAGGGTAGGGAAGCTTACCTAATGAAGTAGGAGACGCTTAGAAGCCCAATTTTAGGTATCCCGGTGTGGGTGTAAAAGGGAAATGCACATTGGCGCTCTGCCCCGCCATTGGCATCCACGGGATGGGTATGGATGATATCTTTCTCCCCATCTTGATTACACATTCCACCGTCAATGAAGGAGGAAGAAGGAGACACGGTACCGTATCTGGGCCAGTGGGTGATTGTGGATTGTTTTTTTTCCTCCTCATTTCTTAGGCCCCTCCCGTTACAGCACGACTTTGAACAGAGCCTGCGGTTGCAGCTTTGTCCTTGGTACCGGTACTTGTCGAGACGGATTAGCCGGCGCTTTGCTGCAATTGAGGAATGTACTGATACATTGCCAAAAAAAAAAAAGCCCCCCTTGGGGAATTCGGCCAGCTAATAGACTAACCGACACAAAAAAAATAATCAATGACATATTTTCCGGGAGCGCCTGTCATTGCTGCCCTTACAGGGGGAGTTTTCTTCCCAATTTTTTTCAAAATTTTTCTCAGATGAAAGTAGACTATTTTTGGTAGATGGTTGGCGAGGGTCCAACCCACCTTGTGTTCGTTCACCAGCGGTTTTGTGAACCTTTGTTCGCCATACCTACACTGAAGTACCGTATGCAGGTGAGCGTTGGTCTTCCTCCCCCCCCAGAAGCCCAATATACCCCCGACGCTCCGCTTCGTGGCAATCATCGGCCTTTAGTCTTGTAGATCAATTGCCCCTGATGCACGGGAATGCTTCCAACATCTTTGTCAACGCTAAATCCTCAGCGTGGTATTACGATGACTTATTGCGCCTCTTTACTCAAATTTAACCACCTGACTTCGGGCATGGAGCTATTACCTAGACACGTGTGATGCCGTCTTTCCACTTGATAGCTTTTCTGCCCACCTGGACTGCATCCAGTTCTTGACCATGGTCGAGGCCAGAGTCAAGAAGGCAGGTGGCGGATGACTGACTACAACCACAATGGCCTGCAGAATCACCAGGCCCAAACAAACCTGTATTTCCGACTCTCCTGCTTTTTTATCACCCTGATACCGAAGGCCAATGAAGCCAGAGTCGAAAAGACGCAAGGTATCACCAAATCCCGCAGCCTATTCTCGGACTCTCCAATACTTGACGCAGACAGCCTTTTCGTCGGTGGGGAGGGGCGAGTGCCACCCCGAAAGGGAGGGAAATTGCGCGCGCTGGTCATAGGGAAGGCGATTGCTCGATTGTGCGCTCGCTCCCCACTTCTACTCGTACCCGCACCTGCTGCGAAAAAAGTATATGCACAGAATATCAGTGTATTGTTTTCCGCGCTGATAGGCCAGATGCCTAGGATCGCCCTCAGCACTGGACTTGGTTCCGGCCTAGAAGACTTCCATCGACAGGGAATGGTACAACTTACAATAGTGCTATCGGCGAATTGCACCTCAAGCATTAAAAAAGAAAAAGGTAACCCCGTGAGGGGTCATGGCGGCAAATCAATGTAACTCGTCTGATACGCATTCTCAATGATTGTTGCCGTGTGTTCCAAAAGCTTGGATCCTGATTGAGTGCACCCATAACCAAGCGCCTGATCACGGCTTTGTGAAAGCTGGTCATGACCATCAATGTCCGCACGCTCGCTAAATAATGAGTGTGCTGATCATGTCCAACACAAATCATCGACGCCGGCAGTCTGAGCAAGTCCGTTTCCCGTTTGTTTGGAACATATATATTGCCCAACTCAGAGGAATATCAATCAATCCCTCTATCATTCGTTATCGCAGTTGCCCGCGACCAGAGGTACTCTGATCCGATCCATAGTTATGTTTGGTTCCACCCTACACATGTGCCACCTTGCGTTCTGATCTTGAGCGTTTGAGGTGGCAATAGACTGCTGTTTATCGGACGAACTCCCTCGGAGTTCGCAGTCTCCCATGCTAAATCGTATTATTTTCCTACCTATACCAAATCTGTTATGCAAGCACAAGACGATTAAATGTGTCAATCATGACAAGCCCCTTCGGCCAAGCAATCAAATTCCCGATTTGCGGAACGGCTAATGGGTTAGAGTTTCAACAATGGTACTCCCCACTCGAAATCAGTATGGTCCCCCATTTCTCATAGAAAACGAAGTTTCTGGACTCCTACTAATCCTGGTATCAAAGGCTCGATGGCTCGAACAATAATTCCATTGATATCCACGTAAAGATATGCCATTGAGCTTCGCTACTCATGTCCTATGAATAGACAAGTGTCGCTGTGTCCAACGGATTCTGGGGCTGACTCCCCATAATCCTATGCCAGTTTTAGCCAGGATATCAATCTGTTATCCGGACGATCCAAGAACCACTTGAAGCTCATTTACATTACGCAACTGAGCAGTTTACCTAACGATCGATCCGTTGTTTCTTTAGCTCTTTTTTATTTTATCAACTTGAGTCTGCGGACATTATTTTGGTGGAGAACGCATGGTCCAGTAAGGGCTGCTCTCTAAAATCCCGTTTTAGCCGTGCGATAGGTATTTTCAAAAAACAAAAATGCAAAATCACACAAAGAAAATAGTCTCCTCTCCGGCAAAGTCAATGTTTAGGATGCCATTGACCTCCCCTCAGCGGGGTTCTGCTTGGCTGTGCATCTGGTACATTAAGATGCAATATGCTGAGTTGTATATTTCATTGGTAGGGGAGAACCGAAACATTTGATCCCAGGCATCGAATTAGCCGAGGGCCGAAATAAAACGTCTCTTGCATACCATCTTGGATGAAAGAAAATCTGATCCATGAAATTTCCCCTCAAACATAAGGCATAACTCCGCTTCCGTCCAATCTTTTGAGCACTGCGTGCATAAGTCTGGAAGTTTTGCTGATTTGAAGATTTGCATTGCTCTGACCCAAGATGATGGCATTGGGAATCTGGATACCGCAAGATCTGAGAGGCACTCAGAGTAGCAAAAGTCTGACGGCCCGGGTAGAATGTCCCTTCCGAAAACTTTCTCGCCATGACTATTTCCTCCTAGTCCTCTTCCTCCTCCTCGAGAGGGGTTGGATAGGAATCATATTTCCCCTTGTTCGCTTCGAAACTCCCGTCTTTGGGAAAGTTTGGTGGACCTGCTAATAACAAAAAAAGGGTCAGCAGGGTAAAAAAACTGGCAACAAGCAACCCTTTTTTCTCTTCAACCCCTTGTTCACTTCATCATCGGAGACAGGCAGATACGTTACCATTCATCGAGTTTCCGCCGAGTATAGAAGCTCATTTCATCTCTTCCATCTATCATATTCATCTCAGGAGTCGTGATGATCTCTCCAGGTTTTGGTTGAGAAGTGCCAAACATCTCAGCTCACTCAAAGGACCCATCGAGGGCATCGTCCGGAGAAGAGTTTGCTGGCAGTGGAAGTTGCTGGAACGATGACTTGTACAACGTTGCAGGTTTCATCCGGGGTCGGGATTTTTATTTTATTTTATTTTTTCCGCCTGGAGGAAAGACGGAACGCCCGGGT